>Ga0182736_1000159_pt1 | contig 133627 bp, 116 predicted proteins | sample eDN5th30CKraftBY_FD_128882 | JGI IMG/M metagenome (GOLD analysis project Ga0182736, IMG submission 128882) | Enriched backyard soil microbial communities from Emeryville, California, USA - eDNA 5th pass 30_C Kraft BY (version 2) (version 2) | ecosystem: Environmental > Terrestrial > Soil >... | reverse complement strand
GAACGCGGAGAACATCCAGGTGCAGGGCAAGGCGGTGGGGATACCGGTGGTGGCGGCGGTGAACGTGGCGGCGCTGAGCAATGCGAGCGCGGCGGCCTCGCAGGCGGCGACGGCGGCGCAGGAAGTGATGCAGCGCGAACGGGCGGCGTCGCGCCAGATCTTGCCGTCGGTCTTTACCGTGCGGGTGCTGGGGTTCGGCAACGAGGCCGCGCCGGATGGCTCGTCGCCCCATGTGCCCACGATCACGCCGGCCGAGCGCACCAGCTACGACCCGGACAGCGCTTTCAAATTCGTCGGCCATGGCCCGCTCAGTCCCGGGCAGGCCGCGATGCTGACGCCGGAAGAAAGGCGCGGGCTGGAAGCAGGGCGGCGGCCGGCCCTGCCCAGGTCATGAACAGGCAGGCGCGGCTAGGGCCGCGCGCCGAAGATGGGGCTGCCGTATTGCGGGGTGGGCGGGCGCTGCGGATAGACCGAGGTGCCGAAGGTGTTGCCCATCCGATTGGCCATGGCCGCGCGGTTGAACAGACCCAGCTGATTGGAGGCGCGCTGGACGATGGCTTCGGAGGCGAGTTCGGGGCCGCCCTCCATTTTTCCTGGCGCGGGATTCGGTTGCAGCTTCTGCGTCAGGCATCCATAGGAAGGCGCGCGCTGGCCGTTGACTTCGACGTCGAAGCAGGACGGTTGGGCGTTGTCGGGCGCGGCTGCCGCGGCGGCGCCCGATACGAGGGCGCAGGCGAGGGCGGCGAGGGGCAGGTGCAGTGTGCGGTTCAGGTTCATGGCGTTCTCCTGCCTGCCAGCGTAGCACCCGGCACCGATTCCCTCTACCTCGCTGCCGCGTCATTCGCCGGGGGTCGCCAGCCGCCGGTTTTTCATGAACTTTTCATGACAAACGACAGTCCGGGGCCGCCCCATCCGTCTAAGCAAACGTATGCAACGCCGACATGGGGCTGTTGGACCTGTCCAGCGATGAACGACCCGGATCCCGTGCCTCTTCCGGCATGACGCCGGGAGGGGATGCCGCGAAGGCTACTACTTGAGAAACGAATTCGACACATGCATGAGCTGAGAAAGAACGGGCCGTCGGCGGCATGGCGGGCCCTTTGTATGGCGGCGCTCTCGCTGGGAGCGCAGGGCCTGACGCTGGCCCAGGAGCCGGGCGCGGCGGCGCCGGCCGGAGCGTCGAGCGAGGCGGAACGCCGCGTGGACATCAACGAGTACATCGTACGAGGCAATACGGTGCTGGACGTGCGGTCCATCGAGAAGGCGGTGACGCCTTTCCTCGGGCCGGGCCGTACGCTCAAGGACATGGAAGGCGCACGCGACGCGTTGTTGTCCGCCTACCAGACCAAGGGCTATCAATCGGTCTATGTCGACCTGCCTGAACAGCAGGTCGTGGGCGGCATCGTCTACCTGCAGGTCTCGGAAACCAAGGTGGGACGCGTTCGCGTGGTAGGTGCCGAGTATTCGTCGCCGCTGGAGGTCAGGGACCAGGTTTCGGCGCTGAAGGAAGGCCAGGTGCCTGATTTCAACAAGGCACAAGCCCAACTGACCGAGCTGAACCGGACCGGCCGCCGGCAGGTGATGCCGCTGGTCCGGCAGGGCAAGCTGCCGGGCACCATGGACGTGGACCTGAAGGTGGAGGACAACAGTCCGTGGCGCGCCAGCGCCGGCCTGAACAACGACCACAGCCCGGATACCAGGTCGCTGCGGGCCACTGCCTCCATCGGTCACGACAATCTGTGGCAGATGGGGCATAGCGCGTCGCTCAGCTTCTTCGGCGCGCCGCAGGACCTGGACCAGACCAAGGTGTGGTCCGGCTCGTACATCGCGCCGCTGCGCGATTCGAACTGGAGCATCGAGGCTTCGGGCTACGTCTCGGACAGCAACGTCTCCACCGTGGGCGGTACCTCGGTGCTTGGCAAGGGCCATGCCATCGGCCTGAAGGCCACCTACACCGTTCCCAACGCGGGCGACTGGTGGCATGCCTTCAGCGCCGGCATCGATTTCAAGAGCAACAAGGAACAATTGCGCCTGGGCGCCACCGGCGACGAGGTGCCGCTCAAGTACGCGCCGATCACGCTGTCCTATTCGGGCTTTCGCCAGACCGAGCGTGGCCAGTACGCGCTGGGCATGTCGTTCGTGACCGGTACCCGCAGCCTGTTCGGCTATGGCAGCAATTGGGAAGCGTTCAACTACAAGCGCTACAAGGCCAAGCCCGCCTTCATGGCGCTCAAGGCCGACGTCAACGCGACCTACAACTTCGTCGGCGAATCCCAACTGGGCTTCAGGCTGGCCGGACAGATGACCGATTCGCCGCTGGTTTCGGGCGAGCAGATCGCCGCCGGCGGCATGAACTCGGTGCGCGGCTACATGTCGGCGGAGTCCACCGGCGACTACGGTCTGGTCGGCTCGGTCGAGTGGCGCACCAAACCCCTGCAATGGGCCGGAACCTGGGTCGAGAACTGGCGCGCGTACGCGTTCCTGGATGCCGCCCAGCTCCGCCTGCAGGATCCGCTGCCCGAGCAGCAGTCACGTTTCACGCTGGCTTCGGTGGGCGTCGGAACCAGCTTCCGCATCGGCCAGCGCGTGTCCGGCCGGCTGGACTTCGGCTATCCGCTCAGGGACGGCCCCCGCACGGAAAAGCACGATCCGCGCGTGACCTTCAGCATCAACGCCAGTTATTGATCATCGCCACTCGCTTCCACTCATGTCTTCCAGCAAAGATTTCGGAGAGTTTTCCATGCGACGCATTCTGCTTCTCGCGCTCACCATGTTGAGCGCGATCCTGCCCGGCCTGGCGCAGGCCTGGTGGCAGCCCGACTGGGCCTACCGCAAACCCATCACCATCGACGCCACGCCGCAGGGCGCGGCCCTGGGCGGCGAGGCCGGCCGCACGCCCGTGCTGGTCCGCCTGCACACCGGCAACTTCAGCTTCGAGGGAGTCGGCGAGAACGGCTCCGACCTGCGCTTCGTCGCGGGCGATGACAAGACCGTGCTCAACCACCAGATCGAGCAGTTCGATCCCCTGCTGGGCATCGCGCTGATCTGGGTGGACGTACCCAACGTCTCGGCCGGCGGCGCGCAGCAATTGTGGATGTATTACGGCAACCCCAAGGCGCCCGCCTCGGCCAACGGCCAATTGACTTTCGATCCCGACTACACGCTCGTCTACCACTTCGCCGAGGCCAACGTGCCGGCGCGCGATACCACCGCCTATGGCAACCATGCGCAGACCGCCGTGGTCAGCGTCGACGGCACCGTGATCGGCAAGGGTGCCCAGCTCGGCGCCTCGCCGCTCATGCTGCCCGCCTCGCCCTCGCTGTCGCAACAGGCCGGCGCGCCGTTCACGTTCTCCGCCTGGGCGCGTCCCGACCAGCTCGGCGCCGAACAGGCCTTGTACGTCCGCCGCGATGGCGCCAACGAGTTGGTCGTGGGTGTGAACCAGGGCGTGCCGTTCGTGCAGGTCAATGGCCAGCGCAGCGCCCCCGGCCAGCCGATCCAGGCGGGACAGTGGTCGCACATCGCGGTCAAGTCCGACGCCGGCAACGTCACGCTGTACGTCGCCGGCCGCCAGGCCGCGACCGTGGCCGCCAGCCTGCCCGCTTTCAATACGTCCGCGTCGGTCGGTGGCGACATCGCCCGCCCGGCCACGCCGGGCCAGACGGCCTCCATCCCGGCGTTGGCGGCGTTCACCGGCGCCATCGATGAGCTGCGTCTGTCCAAGACCGCCCGTCCCGACGCGCTGATCCTGGCCGACGCCATCTCGCAGGGCGCCGATTCGCGCCTGACCGCTTTCGGCGCCGACGAGCAACAGGCCGGCAAGAGCCACTTCGGTTTCATCCTGGCGGCCATGCCGCTGGACGCCTGGGTGGTCGTGGCGATCCTGGGCCTGATGATGCTGGTTTCTTGGGCCATCATGATCGGCAAGGGCCGCAGCTATGGCTCCATGTCGCGCGCCAATGGTTCGTTCATGGCCTTTTTCCGCGAGTCGGCCGGCGCGCCGCTCGACAGCCTGGCCAACAGCAACCGCGTGCCGGAAGACGTCAGGCAGGATTCGTCGTTGTGGCGCCTGTACGAAGTGGCGGTCGAGGAAATGCGCCGCCGCCAGGAGCGAGGCTACGACATCAACGCCGTCTCCGACGCCACCATCAGTGCCATCCGCGCGGCGATGGACGGCGTGATGGTGCGCGAGAACGAGCGTATGTCCAAGCGCATGAACTGGCTGTCCACGACCATCGAAGGCGCGCCTTATGTGGGCCTGTTCGGCACGGTGATCGGGATCATGCTGGTGTTCGTGGTCGCGGCCATGGCCGGCGCGGTCGACATCAACTCGGTGGCGCCGGGCATGGCTGCCGCGCTGCTGTGTACCGCGGCCGGCCTGGGCGTCGCGATCCCCGCGCTGTTCGGCTACAACTGGCTGGCCTCGCGTTCGGAAGCCATCGGCGCCGACATGGCCGTGTTCGTGGATGAGTTCTCCACGCGCCTGGCCGAAGAGCAGGGCGCGGGCCGCCAGGTCCGTCCCTCCTTGCAGCGCGCTTGACGGAGCGGGCGACCATGGCAACCGCAGTCAAGTTCGGCACCAAGAAGCGTGCCAACGGCATCAACATCACGCCCTTCGTCGACGTGCTGCTGGTGGTGCTGGTCATTTTCATCCTGACCAGCAACGCCAGCATCCCCGGCATCCGCGTGGACCTGCCCAAGGCGAGCGCCTCGGTCCCCCTGGAGAAACCCAAGACCAAGGCCATCACCATCGATAACGCCGGCCAGGTGTTCCTGGATGCCTATCCGGTCACGCTGCCCGAACTGGAAGAGCGGTTGCGTACGGAAAAGGCGCTGTCGCCCGATTTTCCAGTCATCGTCCGCGGCGATGCTTCGGTCCAGTACGCGAAGGTGGTCGAAGTGCTCGACCTGTTGCGCCGGATCGAGCTCAACCAGGTCGGCCTGGTGACGGGCAAGCCGGCCTGAGGAGAGCAATGTGAGCAGTCGTGATCCCGTCTCCCGACCGGCCTCGCCAGGCAGCCGCCTGTGGCGGCGCTGGGGCGGGCTTGTCATCGGGTTGGGCGTGGCGTCCATTCTTGCCGGATTGCTGTGGTATCTGCTTGCGGATACCGCCAGTACCAGGCGCGAGGTGGCGGCAACGCCGATGCTGATGTTGCCCCCGCCACCTCCGCCGCCGCCCGAGCCGGAGAAACTGCCCGAGCCTGAACCGGAGATCAAGCCGGAAATCGTCGAGCCCGAGCCTACGCCCATCGAACCGCTCGATGCGCCACCGGAAGACGCGCCGCCGAGCCCGTCGCAGGACCTGGGTGATCCCGTCACCATCGATGGCGCCGCCCAGGCCGGCACGGACGCCTTCGGCGTCGCGGCTGGCCGCGGCGGTGGATCGGCGGGAGCGGGGCGCGGGGGAATGGGCAATTCCTCGTACGCCTCGTACTACTCGAGCGCCTTGCAGCGACTGCTGGCGCGCGATGCGCGGACCCGTCAACTGGCGTTCCAGGACATACGCATCGATCTCTGGCTGACCGCGGACGGCCGCGTGGCGAAGGCCCAGCTGGTGCAGAGCACCGGCGATGCCGACGTCGACAAGACCGTGTTGGCCGCGGTGCGGGACGCGGACGCGATCGATGAACGTCCCCCCGCGTCGATGCGCTATCCGATGCGCCTGACCATCAAGGGGCAACGTCCGTCATGAACACGCCGCAGCAACCTTATCCGTTTCCACCCCATTCCGTGAATTCGCTCATGAATCAATCGACAGCATCCGATCGCCGCGCGACCCGCGGCAGCCATACCCGGCCGTGGCGGCCGGCCGCGGAAGCGGCGCGCAGCCGTCCCGGCCTCCGAGCCATCGCAGCAGCCGTCGCGTCGGTCGTCGGGCTGCTGGGAAGCGTCCCGGCGCAGGCCCAGACCGCGGCATCCAATGAAAGCGCGATGGTCCGCCTGATCCGTGGCCTGATCCAGAGCGGCGCCCTGACGAAGGACGTGGGCGAGGCGCTGCTGGCGCAAGCGCAGACCGAGGCGCTTGCCTCCCAGCAGGCGCAGCGCCAGGCGGCCACAGCCGCCGCAGCCGCCACGGCGGGCGCGGCCGGTGGCGCGTTGCGCCCCGAAGCGGGCGACGTGCGTATTCCGTACATTCCCGAGACCGTGCGCGACCAGATCCGCGACGAGATCAAGGGCCAGGTGATGGCCCAGGCCAAGTCCGAGGGCTGGGCGGCTCCCAACGAGACGCCCGAGTGGACCAAGCGCATCCGCATCGAGGGCGACATGCGCGTGCGCAACGAATCGCGCTTCTACTCGGACGGCAACAGCAATATCGAGGTGGACTGGGCCGCGATCAACCGAGGCAGTGGCTATGACGTCAACGGCAACACCAACCTGTCGCTGCCCAATACCATCAATACCCGCGAGAACCGCAAGAACGTGTTCCGCGCGCGAGCCCGGCTGGGTATCTACGCCGACCTCTCGGACCGCACCGAAGTGGGCGTGAGGCTGGCCACCGGCAGCGACGAAAGCCCGGTATCGACCACCCAGACGCTGGGCGGCGGCCTGGGCAAGAAGAATGTCTGGCTCGACCAGGCCTACCTGGCGCACAAGCCGCTCGACTGGCTGACCGTGGTCGGCGGCCGTTTCGGCAATCCCTTCTTTTCGTCCGACACCCTGTTCTCGTCGGACCTGAATTTCGACGGCCTGGCCATGAAGGCCGAGCGGCCGTTCGCGGCGAACCCGGATGTATCGTTGTTCGGCAGCCTGGGCCTGATCCCGCTCGAGTACTCGTCGGACAGTTTCCCCGGCACCAGCCAGGACAAGGCGCGCAGCCACAACAAGTGGCTGATCGGCGCGCAGGTCGGTTCGAGCTGGAAGGTGAACGAGGACAACCGCCTGCGCGGCGCGGTGGCGTACTACGACTTCCGCAACATCAGCGGCAAGGTGTCGCAGCCCTGCTCCCTGTACGCGGGCGCCGACCATTGCAGCACCGACTGGTCCCGTCCGGCTTTCATGCAGAAGGGCAACACGCTGATGTTGTTGCGCAATATCGCGCTTGATCCGCTGGACCCCGCCAATACGAAGATGCCGCAGTATGTCGGATTGGCGTCCAAATTCCAGCTGCTGGACCTGAACTTCCGCTGGGACACCAAGGTCGCCGGCGGCTACGGCCTCAGGCTGGATGCAAACTACATCCGCAACCTGGCCTATGACGCCGACGAGATGTGGAACCGCGCCGGTGGCGGCATCGTCAACAACTTCGGCGGCACCGGCGGTACCGGCCGTTCGGACTTCAAGAGCGGCGCCAATGCCTACATGGTGCAGGTCACGTTCGGCAAGCCCGCGCCCATCGCGCGCGGCGACTGGAACCTGCTGGCCGGCTACAAGCGCATCGAACCGGATGCGATGCCCGACGCCTACAACGATTCGTCCTTCCACCTGGGGGGAACGAACGCCAAGGGCTACTACGTGGGCGGTTCGTATGCCATCGACAAGAACACGTGGTTCACCGGCCGCTGGATGTCGACCAAGGAAGTCTACGGCGCGCCGTTCTCCGTCGACATGCTGCAGGTCGAATTCAACGCCCGCTTCTAAGGAGAATGACGTGCATCTCGCATCCCTAGTGCCGTCGGTGGCCGTACCACGCCGCGCCGCCTGCGCGGTGGTGCTGCTGCTCGCCGCCGCCGGCGGCGTCCAGGCGCAGCAGGCACAGAGCATGGAGGAAAGGCTGCGCGCCCAGTTGCGCATCACGACTTCCCAGCTCCAGCAGGCGCAGAACGAACTGGCGGCGCTGAAGGCCGGCCAGGGGGCCGCTGCGGCGCCAGCCAGGGCCGACGAGCTGGCGGCCATGAAGGAAGACCTGTCGCGCGCCAAGGCGCAACTGGCGGCCGAGCGCGAATCCCGGCAGAAAGCCCGCGACGACAGTGTGCAGCTCAAGGAACAGGCCGAGGCCGCCCTGGAGAAAGCGGGCGCCCAGGTCGCCCAGTACCGCAATGCCTACGACGAACTGCTGAAGATGGCGAAGGCGTCCGAGGCCGAGCGGCAGCGGCTGGCGTCGGAGACCTCGGCGCAACACACGGCGATCGGCCAGTGCGAGGCGAAGAATGCCCAGTTGTATGCCGTGGGCAAGGAGATCCTCCAGGCCTATGAAGCCATGGACGTGGGCACCGTGCTGTCCGCGCGCCAGCCGTTCGCGGGCGCCGCGCGGGTCAGGCTGGACGAGGCGGCCCAACAGTTCGGCGACAAGTTGTACGAGGGACGGTTCGACGCCCGTGGCGCGGCGTCCGCCGCGGCCCAGTAACCGGGGCGTGATGCAGTTTGGCGGCGGCCGAGGTGGTTTTGTCACATTGCTTCGTTGCAATAGAGGCCACGGAGTCCGCCACGGCTCCGCCATCACCGGCTGGCGGTCACGATCAGAGAAGGAAGTTGAAGTCATGAAGCTCAAGCAAAACCCCTCCACGTATTCCAGGCCAGTTGTCGTGGCGGCCCTGCTCGCCGCCTGGCTGGGCGCCGCCGCGCCGGTCCATGCGGCGGACAGCGGCACTTCGGTCGCCAGCGTGGGCAGCGTCTCGATCAAGCAGCAGGAGGTCGAGCAACTCCTGCGCGGCATGCCCGATGCCGAGCGCGATGCCGTCAAGGGCAACCGGGCCGGCCTGGAGAACTGGCTGCGCCAGCGCCTGGCCAGCGAAGCGCTGCTCAAGGAAGCCCAGGGCAAAGGCTGGGACAAGCGCGCTGAAATCAAGACGCGCGTGGACGCGGCGGTACGCGAGGCCACGGATCGCATCGTCGCCACCTCGTACCTGGATTCGGTGGCGCAGCTTCCCGAGGGCTATCCCTCGGAGGCTGACGTGAGAGCGGCCTACGAACGCGCCAAGGAAGGCTTCCAGCTTCCCGCGACCTATCACGTCGCCCAGATCTTCCTGGCGGCGCCGGCCAATGACGGCGCGGCTGTCGCCAAGGCCCGCGCTCAGGCGCAGGACCTGTTGGGCCAGGCCCGCAGCGGCGATTTCGCCGAGCTGGCGCGCAAGAATTCGCAGGACGAGCGTTCGGCCGCGCGCGGCGGCGACGTCGGAACCCTGCCCCTGGCGCAGTTGCTGCCCGAGGTGCGCGACCCGGTGTCCCGCCTGCAGCCCGGCCAGGTGAGCGAGCCGGTCCAGTCGTCGGCGGGCATCCACGTGCTCAAGCTGCTCGACTCGCAGGCCCCGCGCATCGCCACGCTGGACGAGGTCAAGCCACGTCTGCAGCAAGTGCTGCGACAGCAGCGCAAACAGGAACTGATCGAAGCCTACATGGCCAGGCTGGCACCCGCCGGTTCGATCAAGATCGATAGCGCGGCGCTGGATGCCGCGATGGGCAAGGTCAACTGAACAGCATTCATCATCAGGACAGAACATGAGCAAGAACGACAACCAAGCCGCCGTGGAAACCATCGCGGCACAGATGCTGACCTTCGTCGGCGCAGACCAGGTGGCCGAAGCCATCAAGGCGGCCGGTTGCGCCGTGACCCCGATCGAACAGGACGGCGTGGTCCGCCTGCACAGCGCCAGCCACGGCGTCGGCTTCCAGGTGCTCTGGGGCAATGCCCAGGCCAAGGACGAGTATGCCGACTTCACGTTCAGCTGCCCGCTGCGGATACAGGGCGGCGAGCTGCCGGCAGGCCTGTTGACTGAATGGCATCGCACCAAGCGTTTCGCGCGTGTCTCCCAGCATGGCGATTTCGTCGTGCTGGAGATGGACGTGGTGGCGGCCGGCGGCGTCTCGCCCAGCCATCTGGTCGTGGCGGCGCAGATCTGGACGCAGATGATGGGGCAGTTCTTCCTGTACCTGCGCAACTTCCGCGCGGCCGAAGGCGCCCGGGCGGTGGAAGGCGAACAGGTCGAGCAGGCCGGGAGCGAGCCTGCCGCCGTGACGGCTTGACGATCGGCGGCCGCCGGATCGCTCGGTGACACGGGAGAAACCTATGCAGGAGACGGCAGTCACCCATGACGCCGAAGGCGCCGTGCAGGAAGCCATCCAGCGGCGGCTGAACGCGACGGCGCGCCAGCTCGAGCGCACGCGGCGAGTGGAGACCGCGCGTGTGCGGCAGCGCGAACGGCTGCTGCGGATGCTGGCGGAATCCATGGCGGAACTTGGCATATCCGGCGCGGAACTCCAGGCGGCGTGCCGCGCGTACAAGTCGAACAAACGCGGGTCGGGAGGCAACGACGGCGGAGCGAAGCAGCGCTAATGCCGGAGCCGGCGGCATTGCCGGTTTTCATGAAAACGTCATATTTCATATCGCCGTCATAGAGCGCGACTACGATCCCCGCACCCCGGATTGGAGTGCAGGGTTTGTCCGTTCATCTCCTGGCAACATGTACGCATCGGTCCTTCCACGTTACGGACAAGGCAAGCGCCGCGCTGCGGTTGGTGGCCGCGCTTCATTGGCCCCTGGGCCTGGCGGCGCCTGTATTGGCGCAGGCACCGCCTCCGGCGGCCGTGCCGCAGGACGCCCGAGTTTCGTTCGACCTGCCCGCGCAGCCGCTGGCCGCGGCGCTGGACGCCTATGCCCGGATGGCGGGACGTCCTGTGCTGTTCCGCGATATCTTGGTCGCCGGTAGGATGTCGGCGCGCGTCGATGGCATGCATACGGGGCGCGAGGCGCTCGACCTGATGCTGGCGGGAACGGGCCTGGTCGCCGATGACGTCGGTAGCGGGATGGTCGATGCGTTCGTACTCAAGCCCGCGCCGGGGGAAGGAGAAAGGGCGTCGCCGCAGGCTATCGACCGCTACGGGGGCATGGCACAGGCAAGAATCATGGACGCGTTGTGCGGCGACAGCTTGACGCGACCGGGCGGGTATCGAGCCCTGTTGCGGATTTCCGTGGCCAGCGACGGCCGTGCCGAGGTCCGGCTGCTCGGCACGACAGGCAAAGGCGAACGCGACGCGGCCGTGCTGCGGGCCATCGCGCATACCCGGTTCGCGCCACCTAACGGCGTACCGCAACCCTTGACGCTGATCGTCCTGCCGCGCACGGACATCGCCGGCTGGGACTGTCCGGCGCGAGGGCACTAGCATGACGCAGAAGGGCGATGCGCGGCCACTGCTCCGGTCGCTTCTGGTGCAGCGCTACAACGACCTCAAGCAACAGCTCATACGCAGGCTGGGCAATGCCGATCTGGCCGGAGAGGCCTTGCAGGATACCTGGCTGCGGTTGCAGGTCCAGGACGAGCGGGACACGCTGATCGCCAGCCCCTATTCGTATTTGCTGCGCATGGCGGTGAACGCGGCGGTGGATGCCCAACGTGCGCAGACCCGCCTGCTTTCCGCCGACGAGATCGAATCCCTGGCCGAATTGCCCGACCCGGCCCCGGGGCCCGCGCAAACCGCCGAGGACCGGGCCCAGGTCCAGGCCCTGGCCAGGGCGATCGAGCGCATGCCCGAGCGCTGCCGCCAGGTGTTGATCCTGGTCCGCTGGGAGGGATTGCCCCAGGCCGAGGTGGCCAGGCGGCTGGGCATCTCCTTGCGTGCCGTGGAGTACGAATTGAAAAAGGCGCACGACTATTGCATGGCGCGGACAGGGCGCGGCGAGCGATGAAAAATCTTGGGGATCTGGCGGTGCCGGTACGTCTCTTCATTACCAGCCTGGAAAGGTCGAGCCGATGACGGTCTTGCCTGCGCCCCCCGCGGGGCCCGAATCCGACGAGATGCTGCGCAAGCAAGCGCGGGCCTGGGTGCGCCTGCTCATGTCCGGACAGGTCAGCCAGTGGGACGCGCTTGCCTTCAACCGCTGGAGGTGTAGCAGTGACCGGCATGGGGAGGCTTTCGCCCAAGCCCGGCGCGAGTGGCAACTGATGAGACCGGCGATCGGGCAGGTGCTTGCCGGGGATGCCGCGCTTGGCGGACGCCGCGGCAGGCCACGGGCGGCGGCCACGCCGGCGGGCCGCCGGGCGTTCTTCGGCGTGGCTGCGGGCGTGGTGGCCGGGGCGGTTGCCGTCGTGGTCCAGCCGCCATTCGGCCTGTGGCCGGCCATGGACCAGTGGGGCGCGGATTTCGATACCGGGCCGGGCGAGCAGCGGCACGTCGCGGTGGCCGACCACGTCGATATCGTGTTGAACACGCGGACCCGGGTTCGCCGGCAGGCGGCCGGGGGGCAGCCCGCAGGCATGGAAGTGCTCGAAGGCGAAATAGCCGTCGACCTGGACGCGGCGGGCGCGCCGTTCCTGGTGCGGGCCGGGGCCGGCACCAGCGTGGGCCGCGCCGGCAGCTTCCAGGTCAAGCTTACGGAAGGACGCTCGTGCGTGACCTGCCTGGCCGGCACGGTGCGCGTCGAGCACCCGGCCGGGGTACGCGTGCTGGCGGCCCGCCAGCAGGTCTCGTACGACGGCCGGCAATTGGCGGATATCGCACCCGTCACGCGCGAGGATGCTCTCGCCTGGCGGCAGGGCATGCTCGTATTCCGGCGGGACCGGCTCGCCGATGTCATCGCCGAGATCAATCGCTACCGCGCCGGCCGCGTCGTGCTGTTGGCCGGCGGCCTGGACGACAGTGCGGTCAGCGGCCGGTTTTCGATCAAGGCGCTGGATGCCGCATTGCTGCAGATCCAGCATTCGTTCGCATTGACCGCGCGTGCGTTGCCCGGCGGGATTGTCCTCCTGAGCTGAACGACACCGAAATTTAATTCGGGGATTCGTCGGGCGGTGCGCGTCTCTATGAGTAACAGACTTCGTTACTCGAGCGAGAGATTCAGATGGAAAAACGCGTACGCGCCACAGTTTCCCGTGCCGCCCATGCCGACCCCTTCGGCGCCGGACTGTGCCTGGCCCCCGTGGCGCGCGCGCTGGCGCTGACGCTGGCGACAGGGGGCCTGGCCACGGGCGCCCAGGCGCAGCAGGCTTTCAGTGCGGCCTGGTTCAGCGCCAAAGGCGCCGCGCAGAACACCGCCGCGGCGACCGGGCGCCTGCCCGATGGCCGGCCCGCGTCTTTGTTGACCGATCCGGCGGGCTACCAGGTCCGGGCCAACGAGCAGGTCCAGCGCTCCATCCGCAACCTGAACCAGGCGGCACAGTCCATCGCTGCCCATCAGGCGGCGCAGGCGGCCGCGCGGCTGGCAGCTCGGAACGGGCAGTCGCCGATACCGGATGGCCTGGCCGAAGGTGGCCTGCAGGTCGATACGAATTCCCTGACGGCGGGCTGGCTGCACGCCAAGGCGCCGGTACAGTCCAGCGGTGGCGGCAAGACCACCGTGACGATCGAGCAGACCGCCGAGAAGGCGATACTCAATTGGGAGACGTTCCATGTCGGTCGCGACACCACGGTGAACTTCGACCAGCGTGCGGGCACCAACACCGCCGATGGCAGCAACCACTGGATCGCGCTGAACCGGGTCAACGATCCGTCCGGCCGTCCGAGCCAGATCGCCGGCCGGATCCAGGCCGACGGCGCGGTCTACATCGTCAACCGCAACGGCATCGTCTTCACCGGCAGCAGCCAGGTCGATACGCGCAGCCTGGTGGCCTCCAGCCTGAGATTGACCGATGCGCAGTTCAACAAGGGAATCAATTCGCCTTCGTACTATCCGGGGCAGGCAGGCACCGACTACGCCATTCCGACCTTCGGCGACTATGGCGAGACCTACCTGCCTCTGTTCGGCCCGGAGCGGTACACGCCCGGCGCGGCACCCGGCGCCGTGGAGGTGCAGGCGGGGGCCCGTCTCGACGTGGATGCCGGGGGCAAGCTGATGCTGTTCGCGCCCAAGGTGCGCAACGCCGGCCACCTGTCCGCGCCCGAGGGCCAGATCATCATGGCGGCTGGCGAGAACGTCTTCCTGAAGACGGCGGAGAACCAGACCAGCCTGAGCGGGCCGCCCGAGGTGCGAGGGCTGGACGTGGCGGTCGCCGCGCCCGCGCCCAAGCATTTCAGCTACCACCAGATTCGCGAGGGCGTATACGGCCTGGGCAGCGGCGCGGCGGCGGCGGGCGAGGTCATCGCCATCATGGATGCCCGCGCCGCCGAGATCGGCTACGAGGCGGTGAACACGGGAGTCGCCGAGTCGGCGCGCGGCAACATCACGATGCAGTCGATGAATGTCGAACAGCGTGGCGTATTGTCGGCCACGACGGCGTTGAACAACCGCAACGGCTCGATCTTGCTGCGCGCCTGGGGACAGGGTACGCACGCCTTCGCCGACAGCGTCAAGCAATTGCGCAACTGGTCGTCGGGCACACTGACGCTTGCCCCGGGCAGCGTGACGGTGGTCATGCCGGATGCCGCCGACACCGAGGAGATCGAGACGTCGGCGCTGGCAACCCGGTATGCGCCCGGCAGCGTTCGCCTGTACGGCAAGCTGGTCGATGTGCAGTCGCAGGCCACCGTGCGCGTGCCGGCCGGCATCATCGACCTGCAATCGGCCGCCAGCGCCTTCACGATCCAGGAGTCGGACCTGCCCGGCACCGCGCCCGACGGCAGCCGCATCTACCTGGACCAGGACGCGTTCCTCAGCGTGGCGGGCCTGCAGGAGGTCGAGGTGGCGATGTCGCGCAACTTCATCGAGGCCGAGCTGCGCATCAACGAGTTGCGCGATTCGCCCTTGCTGCGCGACTCGTGGCTGCGCGGAAAGAAGATCGTCATCGACCGCCGCGCGGCCGGCGTGTATGGCGATGGCCCGATGGCGGGCGTGCAGTGGGTGCCGGACGGCCAGGGCGGCTATGTGCCCGGCGCCTGGGTCGGTACGCCGCTGGGCGACGTCACGGGCTGGGTGGGCGTGGGCAAGACCGACCTGGCCGAAATTTCCACCGGCGGTGGCAGTATTTCGCTGGTGACCGAGGGCGGCGATGTGATCATGCGCCCGGGTTCGCTGCTGGATATCTCCGGCGGCTCGGTGCGCTACACGGGCGGCATGAACAACGCGACCAAGCTGCTCGGCATCGATGGCCGGATCTATCCCGTCGCCCAGGCCAGCCCCGACATGATCTATGTGGGCATCGCCGGCAGGTACGAGCTGCGGCATGACCGCTGGGGCGTGTCGCAGACCTGGAAGAGCGCGGTGATGGGCGCTGATCACTACGAACCGGGTTACCTGGAGGGACGCACCGCGGGTGCCATCCAGGTCAATGCCGGCGCGGCCATCGTGATGGAGGGCGACATCTGGGCGGGCGTGCAACGGGGCGAGCGCGATCCGCAGCGGCCGGCCCAGCCCGGCGGCACGCTTACCGTGGGTGGCGGCGCGTTTACCGACACGACCTGGTCTCCCGGCCATATCATCGTCACGCCTACGCCGTTGCAACTGGGTGCGGACTTCCGCGCCGACACGGTGATTCCGGACGACTGGTATGTCGCCCAGCGCCCGCTTTCCGAGGCGTCCGATGGCACGTCGTTCGAAAAGCACACCTATCTTGCCGACGGCATGCTGAACCGTTCGGGCCTGGGCACCATCAATCTGTATGCCACCGACGATTCGGCCATCGTCAGGGACGCAGTCCTGGATCTTTTCCCCGGGACGCGGTTCAATTTTCTTGCGGTGGAGAACGCCGGCATCGACATCGCCGTGCAAGGAAGTATCCATGCCCCGGGCGGCGTCATCCAGCTGGAGCCCCAGGGCGGCGATGTCCTACTGGGCGCGGCCAGCCGCCTGGATGCCGGCGGGTCCTGGGTCAACGGCTGGCACGACGGGCAGGCCGGGTACCCTTGGGCCATCGACGCCGGACGTATCGCCATCCTGCAAACCAACCCCGGCGAAGGCCGCCTGATCGCCGAGACCGGCGCTGCGCTCGACGTCACGGGCGGGGCAAGGGTCCATCGCAACGGTAGCGGCAGGCCGGCACTCCAGTTCGGCGACGGCGGCAGCATTCTGCTGGGCGGCATCGATACCGCCAGCGGCCTCGCGGGCCTGGAACTGAATGGGCTGGCTCCAGGCGCGGGTGCGAGCCTGAGGCTCGACGTCGCGGCCGACGTGCAACTGGGGGGCGTGTCCGTGGACGGCGGGATCGTGCTGCCGCCGTCGCTGTATGCGGATCGCGGTTTCGGCGAGCTGATCCTCAATGCGGGTGGACATCGCGTGTTCGTGCCGGAAGGCGTATCGATCGTCCAGGAGACATACAGCATCGATCTGAGCGGCATCGCCGCAGCGCAGGTGCCCACCGGCGCGGATACCGCGCAGACGGGCCGGACAGGCAGGCTGCGTCCGGAGCAAGGGATGGCGTGGCGGGTCCCCCGCCTGGCCGTCGAGGCGGGCGAGATCTCGGTCGGAGCAGGGGCGGTGCTCCGTACCGACGCAGGCGGCCGTATGGCGTTCCTGGCCCGTGGGGGCAATGGCCTGGTCGACCTGCGCGGGACGCTCGAGGCGCCTGCGGGCGCGATCGATATCGACGCCAGCCGTATCGTGTTGGACGAGGGGGCGCAACTGTTGGCCCGTGGTGTCGATGCGACGTACGAGAACGCGCAGGGAGTGCGGACAGGCCGCGTCCTGGCGGGCGGCAGCGTGGTATTGGCCGCCGGGAGCCTGCACTTGCGCGCGGGCTCGCTGATCGACGTGTCCGGGACATCGGGCCGCATCGATGGGGTGCCCGGGGCAGGGGGCACCGCGTTCGCCGCCCGTCCTGTCGTGACGCTGGCCAGCGATGGCGGGGCGATCTCGATCCACGGCAGCGGAGTGGTGGAAGGCCGGCTGCGCGGCCACGCCGGAGGCGTTGGTGCGGCAGGCGCGCGCCTGGACGTCGCTTTCGCTCCGCCGTTGGTGGACCCGAACGGCTCGCCAGCGGAGCAGGTGCAGCAGACCTTGATGTCCATGGATCCCGATTGCTATGGGATCGCCGGCGACGGCGTGTGCGGGACGGGAGACTGGAAGGAAGCGCTGGGTGTGGATTGGCAGCCTTTCTTCAGAGACTTCTGGGGTATTCCGGTCGAGACGCCCGTGATCCTGCCGGTCGAACTGATAACCATGGCGAGCGGCGGCAACCGCTTCATCGTATCGGACAGCGCACCGGGCAGCACCGAGCCCAAGCTGCCGCGCGATCCGGCCGAATTCGGCCTGACGCCCGAGGTGCTGGACCTGTTCCGGGACTACATGATCTACACCGACGCGCTGCGCGAGATCTTCCAGGAGCCAACGCAAGACTACGCCATGGTGTTCCGGCCCGGCGCCATGGCCGACGGCGGGTTCGCCGACCTGGCCCTGGGCGGCGGCGCCACACCGATCCGGCTCGACGGCGTCTCGCTGTCGCTGGGGCGGTCGATCTCCTTTGACGGCCAGATCGTGCAGCATGGCCAGGCCGCGTCCCGTCTTGCCGCGCCGGTCATCACGCTGGCCGGGGCACGGGCCGACGGCGCCCCGCTGCGGGCCGACGGCGCCCCGCTGCGGGCCGGGGACGTCGCGCTGGCAGGAAAACTGGTGGTGGACGCGGGGGTGCTGGAGGTCCACGGCAATATCGCGGAGTCAGGCTGGGGCGGCCGCATTGGCGGTTTCCAGCAGACCCAGATGCGTGCGGACCACCTTCGGCTGGGGCGCCTGGCGGGCGAGTCGGTCACCCTCGGCGTCGATGGCGAACTGGTGATCGAGGCCGGGCAGGTGTATCCCGCGATGGCGGCCAAGGCCAGTATCCGAGCGGGCGATCTCCTGCGCGTCGAACCGCTGGGCCAGGTGGCGCCGCCTCTGTCTGCGGGCGGATCCCTGACCCTGCAGGCGCCCGTGATCGAGCAGTTCGGGGTACTGCGCGCGCCGCACGGCCAGATCGTGCTGGAGGCGTCCGAGCGCCTGGTCCTGGGGGCCGGCAGTTCGACGTCGGTATCGGGCGAGGGCGTCATCGTGCCGTACGGAGTGCTGCGCAACAACGAGCACTGGCGGGACCCGGCGCAGGTCGTCATCGACGAGAGCGACCCGACCCAGGGCTTGTTGACGGCTCCGCCCGAGAAGCGCATCGAGCTCAAGGCGCCCGACGTCGCGATGGCGGACGGCGCGGTGGTGGACATCGCCGGTGGTGGCGATCTGTACGCCTGGGAATTCGTGCCCGGCCCTGGCGGTTCCCACGACATCCTGACCCAGCCCGGCATGTACGCCATCTTGCCAGGCTACCAGGGGCCCGCGCTGGGAGCTGGCGCCGCGGCTGGCGACCGGGTATGGCTGGCCGGCGGCGATGGCCTGGCGGCGGGCTGGTACACGTTGCTGCCGGCGCGCTATGCGTTGTTGCCCGGCGCCTTCGCGGTGCAAGCGACGAGCCGCTCGTGGACGGGGATCGCGGCAGAGTCCGTCGCCGCGGCGGACGGCAGCCTCGTCATGCCGGGATGGCGCGGCAGCGCCTACGGCGGCACGCAGGATGCACAAGCCTCGGCGTGGCGCGTGCTGTCCGGCCAGACCGTCCGGCGCTACACCGAATACAACGAAGCGATGGCGAATGACTTTTTCTCGTCCGACGCCTTCAAGCTGACCCGGTACCGCCTGACCGGCCAGGACATCGTGACGCCGCGCCTGCCGCGCGACGGCGGCGCCGCCGTGTTCAGTGCCGGGCAGGCGTTGACGCTGGACGGCGAACTGCGGTCCCGCGCAGCCGTGGGCGGGCGCGGCGGCTTGGTCGACATCACGGGCGACAAGATCGCCATCGTCGGCGCCGGCCTCGATGCGTCGGACCTGATCGGCCAGGGCTTCCTGATGATCGATGCCCAGGACCTGAGCGGATTCGAAGCCGGCAGCGTGCTGATAGGCGGTACGCGACGGGGTGATCCGCTGGGCCTGGCGGTGGACGTGACGGCGAGCAACATCGTCGTGCGCAACGATGAGGGCTCGGCCCTCGAGGCGCCGGAGATCATCCTCGCCGCCAGCGACCTGCTCCGCATCGACGCCGGCAGCGTGATCGAGGCGAGCGGCGGCCCGGCGCCGGCCAGCGACCTGATCGTCGCTCCGCGGCAGGCCGCCCAGTACAACGACAACGGCACGCCCGGCGATCCCGCCGACGATACATTGCTTGCCCCCGAGCGCGATTGGGGAACCTTGATCCGCGTGGCCAGCGGCGACGCGGCGCGGGTGGTGCGGCGCGGCGTCGATACGAGCCTGGGCGGCCAGGTCAGCATAGGCGAGCAGGCCCGGCTGCAGGCTTCGGGCGCGTTGCTGATCGACGCCACGCGCACGACCGACATGGCCGGATCCGCCATGCTCGGCGCCAGGAGTCTTTCCGTATCCTCCGGCCGCATCGGTTTTGGCGGCTCGGGCGAGGGGCTGCTGCTCGAGGCCGGCGCATTGACGCAGTTGTCGCGCACCGAGGAACTCACGCTACGCAGCTATTCGAGCTTCGATTTCCATCAGTCGGTGAACCTCGAGGCGGCCGGTCTGCGTGCCGTCGTGCTCGATGGCGGCGCCCTGGCGGGCTACGGCGACGTCGATGTCGTCGTGCGTGGCAACCGCGTCACCCTGGCCAACAGCGGCGGGGTGACGGATCCGGTGGGCGCGGGCGCGGCCAGCCTGACGCTGGCCGCCGACACCATCGTCCTGGGTGCCGGCGAGAAGCGGGCCTCGGGCTTTGACCGAGTATCGCTGGTTGCCGCCGACCGCATCGTGGGGCAGGGCCAGGGCGTGCTCGACGCCGGGGCCGCCGACCTGGCGCTCGATGCGCCCGTGTTGACCGGCAGCGGAGCGGCCAATCTGGTGCTGCGCACCCGTGGCCGGCTCGACGTCTTGTCCGCCGCGGCTGCCGCACCCGGGACCGAGGCGTCGCAGGACAGCCTGGGATCGCGCCTGGCCTTGTCGGGCGGCAGCGTACGCGTTGGCGGACGGATCGAGGCGCTGGGCGGCACGGTGTCCATTACCGCGACAGCGGGCGATGTGACGCTGGTGGACGGCGGCGTTGTCGACGTGGGGGGCTTTGCCAAGCAGTTCTTCGACCTTTCGGAATACGCCGACGCGGGCCGTGTCGAACTCGCGGCGGTCGACGGCAGCGTGCGGGTCGAGGCCGGCAGCACGCTGAATCTGTCGGCCCAGCCTGGCGGCGGCAGCGCCGGCACGCTGGCCTTGACGGCAGGCAACGGCGGCAGCGTGCTGCTCGCCGGCGACGTCGACGCCCACGCAGGCGAAGATGGACAGGCCGGATCCTTGTCCCTGGATATTGACGCATTGCCGGATTTCGGCGCCTTCAACGCCCGCCTGAACGAGGCCGGCTTCCTGCAGGCGCGCGACTTCCGCATTCGCAATGGCGATGTGACGGTCGATGGCCACACCCGGGTGGAGCAGTTCACGCTGTCCGCCGATCGCGGCAGGATCGATGTGGTCGGTACGGTCGATGCCCGCGCGGGATATGGGGGAGTCATCCGCATCATCGGCGGCGGCGGGGTGGCGTTGCGGGACGGCGCCGAGCTGCTGGCGGGGGCGACCGAAGCCATCGGTAGCGGCCGCGTGGCCCTCGTCGCGGTGGACGGCACGGCCGACCTGGCCGGCGGCCTCATCGACGTGGCCGGAGGCCAGGGTGGCAGGGTGCTCGTGCGTGCCCGGCGTCACGCCGACAATCTCGACCTGGCCGTGGACCGGCTTGCCACGCGCGTGATCGGGGCGCGATCGGCCGTGGTCGAAGGGACACGCAGCTACGACAGCGCGTCCGTGGGCGCCGTCAGGCAACGGGTGGTCGACGAAGCCCTGGCGTTTGCGTTGAATCGTGATGCGATGGCGGCGCGGCTGGGCGGCGCTGGCGGCTGGACGGTTGCCGCGGGAGTGGAAATCGTCGCCGACGGCGACCTCGCGCTCGATACCGACTGGAACCTGTACGAGGATTTCGCGGCCGCGCGGGGCGGCAGCCTGACCTTGCGCGCTGGCGGCAATCTGGTCATCGGCGGCCACCTGAGCGACGGCTTCGACCGCGCCGGCCGCGACGGCGCGCTGCAGGATACGGACGCCTGGAACCTGAGCCTGGTGGCCGGCGCCGACTTGTCGGCGGCCGATACACTGGCGCTGCGTCCGCAGGCGCTCATCGCGGCCGACAGCGGATCGGTCATCGTCGGCACCGCCGACACGGATCCGGGCGAGGGCGACAACGGCGCCGGCAAGCTGGTGCGCACCGGGACCGGCGACCTGACGGTGCGCGCCGGCCGCGACATCCGCCTGGCCCACCGGCAATCGGTCATCTACACCGCCGGCCGCCGCGACCCGTCCACCTGGGACGACTTCACGACGGCGCGCGCCGGCGCCGTCTACGGCATCGAAGGGGGCAACCTGGACATCGCCGCGCGGGGCAGCGTGTCGGCCGAGCCGTCGGGCCAGCGTTTCGTCCAGTGGCTGAACCGCCAGGGCGCCGTCAATGCCGAGTACTACTTCGGCGACTACCTGGGCGGCGAGTACGGCGAGCTGCCCGACGGCAGCTACGGCCCCATCCGCCGGCCGGCCGAGCAGTCGAGCTGGTGGATAGACTACGGCATGTTCGAGCAGGGCGTGGGGGCCCTGGGCGGAGGCAATGTCTCGGTCGATGCCGGCGGCGACCTCGCCAATCTGGTCGTGGCGCTGCCGACCAACATGCGCATGCGCGGCGGCCGGACTGCCACCGAGGAAAAGATCATGGAGACGCGCAATGGCGGCTCCTTTGCCATCGAAGCCGGTGGCGCCATCCTGGGCGGCCAGTACTACGTGGCCCGCGGCGAAGGGCGTATCAGGGCCGGAGAAACCGGGGTCGGCAATGCCGTCACGGTGACCATCGGCGACTGGGGCGGCGACCGCAGCTACGCGTTTGCGCTGGCGCCCGTGCTGGCGGTCGGGGACGCCACGCTGAGCGTGCGCACGCAAGGCGACATGGCCGTGCAGTCCGTGATCGACCCTTTGATGGTGCGCTACGGCAGCGATGGCAGCGGCGACTTGCCGTCCATCGTGCGCGGCGCTTACATGAGCGGCTATACGGACCGGACCGCGCTGCAACTGGTATCGGTGGGCGGCAATATCGCGCTGGTCAACCAGGCGGACTACGCCTTTCGCGACGTCCGCCTGGAGAGCTACACCACCGATCAGGACAATCTGATCGGCCTTGGCGGCAATCTCTACCCCGCGCACCTGAAAGCGATCGCGATGAACGGCGGCATCGCGATCCAGGGGCCGTTGTACGTGCTGCCTTCCCGTGATACCAACGATGTCACCGTGGCCGCTCAGGCCGACCTGCGTTTCGGCCGGCCGGATGCCGCGCGCTACGCGCGGGACGGCATGCGACTGCAACTGGCCGAGCCGGGCCTGTACATGCCCTATGCCACGGCGGCGATGGTGCCATCGCCGGCCATGCCGGTGGGTTTCGGAGAACACTCGATCAGCAGCATGGCCATCCTGCTGCGCAACGAGATCGGTACCGCGTCCGTGCCGATCGGTTCGGCCTATTTCTCGAGCGCGGCCAATCCCGCGGTACTGCCGCTGATGGACGACCATGAGCCCAGCCGCCTCTACGCCGGCGGTTCCATCGACGGGCTCAAGCTCATCGCCAACGAACAGACCTGGGTACGCGCGGGCCGCGACATCCGGGGCCTGGACCTGCTGGCACGCAACCTGCGCCCTTCGGACGTGACGCTGCTGGAAGCCGGCAACGATATCCTGGAGGTGGGGGCGCCGCGGTCCGACTATTTCAACCACATCGATATCCAGGGTCCCGGATCGTTGCTGCTGTCGGCGGGCCGCGACATCTATGCCGACCGGCTGCGCATCGTGAGCCTGGGCAACGTCGGCCGGTACGACGACAACAACCGTCCCTTGCCGAGTTCCGTCATCAACGGATTGCCGGCGCAGGGCGCCGGCATCACGGCGATGGCGGGCATCAACGGCGAGGTCGCCTACGGAGCCTTCGCCGACGTCTACCTGAACCCGGCCAACGTGGCGGGCATGCCGGCCTGCCTGAGGCAAGCGGGCGACGACGGCACCTTGTTGCCCGTCTATCTGACCGACGGCGCGGAAGTGCGCGACGATGGCACGAGCAAGACCACGCGCCGGGGCCTGGTGTCGTACGTGGAGGCCATGACCGGCGAAGAATTGGCGCCGCTGGCGGCCTGGGAACGTTTCCAGACGCTTGCGCAACAGGCGCAGCAGCAATTCCTGCGGCAGGTCCTGCTGCTGGAGTTGCGCGATGCCGGCCGGGACCAGAATTTTCCCGGCGAGAACGGCCTGCCGCGCAATGGCGGCTACAACCGCGGCTATGCCGCCATCGAGCGGATGTTCCCGGGAACGGGGTGGAGCGGAAACATCGCCGCCAACAACCTGATGCTGCGCACCATGGCCGGCGGCGATATCAACGTGCTGACGCCGGGCGGCGGCCTGCAACTGGCGGCGCTGGGCGCCACCGTGCCCGCCGGCTACGGCCTGGTGACGCTGGCTTCGGGCCACATCAACGTTTTCGCGCATGACGACGTCGTCGTCAATCGCTCGCGGCTGCTGTCATTCGTGCCGGCGATCACGCGCGAGGGCAGCGACCAGATCGTCTGGTCCACCGTGGGGGACGTCGACGCCGGCAGGGGGGCGAAGACGGTGAGGATCCCTTCGTCGGCCGATATCGTGACCGACACCGACGGCAATACGGAGATTCGCGAACGCTCGGACATGAGCGGCAGCGGTATCGGCACCGTGGGCGACGGGGACGTCGATCTCGTGGCTCCCGTCGGTACCGTCAACGCCGGCGACGCCGGCATACGGGTGGCGGGCAACCTGAATATCGCCGCGCTGCATGTGCTGAACGCGGAGAACATCCAGGTCAAGGGCAAGGCCACCGGCTTGCCGGTGGTGGCGGCGGTCAATATCGGCGCGTTGACGGCGGCCAGCGCCGCGGCGTCGCAGGCCGCCGCGGCGGCGCAGGATGTGCTGCAGCAGGAGCGCAAGGCCACGCGCAACAGCCTGCCGTCGGTGTTCACTGTGAGGGTGCTGGGATTCGGCAGCGAGCCGGCGCCTGCCGGGGGCAGGCAGGAAGGCGCCATGACCGACCTGCCGTCGGCCGGCGGCCAGGGCGGCGATCCGGCAAGCTACGTCCAGATGGTGGGGGCCGGCCGCCATTTCGATGCGCGACAGCTCGCCCGCCTGACGCCGGCCGAGCGCAACCTGCTGGCGAAGGAAAGGTAGCCGTGCCGGCCAACCTTCCGGATCGCGCCGGGGCCACGGTTCCGGCGAGATCCGCCGCCTTGCTCGGCGGCCGGCTGCAGGAAGTTCTCACCGGTAACTATGTCGGGTTCCACAAGCGACTCACGCGGCACCTCGGTTGCGCCGACCTGGCCAGCGAGAGTTTGCACGAGGCCTGGTTGCGACTGGGGGGAGCCATGCTGGTTCGGGAGCCGGGCAACCCCCAGGGGTATGTGTTTCGCGTTGCTTGCAATGCGGCCATGGACTTGTTGCGTGCCGACCAGGTGCTTCGTCCGGTCGATGGAAGCACGGCGCTCGAGGGCGTCGTGGACGAGGCGCCGGGACCCGAGCGCATCGCCGCCGCGCGCGCTTCGGTGCGGGCGCTGGACCGGGTCTGCCGTGGTCTGCCGGGACGGCACCAGGCGATCTTGTTCGCCTTGCGGATCGACGAGGCGCCGCGGCAGGAAGTCGCCGCCCGCTACGGGCTGTCCGTGCGCAATGTCGATACCGTCCTGCGTCAGGCGCTCCGCCGGTGCGAAACGGAACTGGCATCCACGAAAGCGCGGAATTGTCTACATCGTTAAGTATTTCGGGCGCCGTTGGCGGGCTGCGCGGAGCGCCTGGCCCGGCACGGGGTGGGGCCACGCAGGAACGAAAAGAAAAGCCGTCATCGAGGAGACCCGCCCATGAAGATCCCGCACATGCCGTTGTCCGCTCTCGTCCTCGCCGCCCGGCCGGCCAATCCGGGCGCGGCGCGGACACGGCCGATGTGCCGGTCGGCGATGCGGCCAGCTTCACGTGTGTGACGGAGTAGGAAGCGATGGGCCGGGGCGTCCCGGCCCATCCGCTCACTTCGACGCCGTCAGCGTGTCGTAGCTGGTGATCAGGTTGCGGTAGTCGGGGATGTGGTTGGAGAACAGCGCCGCCAATCCTTCCACGTCGTTGCGCCAGTCGCGGTGCAGTTCGCAGGCGGCGCCGAACCAGGTCATCAGTTGCACGCCGGCGCGCGACATGCGGTCCCACGCGGCATCGCGAGTGAGCGCGTTGAAGGTGCCCGACGCATCGGTGATGACGAAAACCTCGAAGCCTTCCTCGATGGCCGACAGGGCGGGGAAGGCCACGCACACTTCGGTGACCACGCCGGCGATGATGAGCTGCTTCTTGCCGGTGGCCTTGACGGCCTTGACGAAGTCTTCGTTGTCCCAGGCATTGATGTTGCCCGGGCGCGCGATGTAGGGCGCATCGGGGAACTGGGCCTTCAGTTCGGGAACCAGCGGGCCGTTGGGGCCGTTCTCGAAGCTGGTGGTCAGGATGGTGGGCAGCTTGAAGTATTCGGCCATGTCGGCCAGCGCCAGGACGTTGTTCTTGAACTTGTCGGGGTCGATGTCGCGGACCAGCGACAGGAGGCCGGTCTGGTGGTCCACCAGCAATACGGCGGCATCGTTCTTGTCGAGGCGGATGTAGGGCTTGCTCATGGTCATGCTCCTGGTCGGGTGGGACTGGGTGAGTCCCCGGGGAAGCGCGAAAGGCGTCCTCCGGGGGTGGGTCAGGCGGCCCGTTCGAAGCGGCCGGCGTTGTAGTCTTCGATGGCCTGCTGGATCTCGGCCTGCGTGTTCATGACGAAGGGACCGTAGCCCACGACCGGCTCGTCGATGGGCTCGCCCGCCAGCCACAGCAGGATGGCGTCATTGTTGGCCTCCAGCGTGACACCCGTGCCGTCGCGTTCGAAATGCACGAGCTGCCCCTCGCGAGCCAGCGTGTCGCCGTTCACCAGCACCGTTCCGCGCAGCACGACCAGCGCCAGCGTGTGGCCGGGCGTGCCGTCGAAGCGGGCCTGGCCTCCCTGCGCCAGACGGATGTCCCACATGTCGATGGGCGTGTGGGTCCGGGCCGGGCCCTTGCCGCCGCCGTATTCCCCGGCGATCACCCGCACGCGGCCGGCGCCGTCGGGCAGGTCGACCGAGGGGATCTGCGCATCGAGCAGCGTCTGGTAGCCCGGGGCGCTCATCTTGTCCCGCGCGGGCAGGTTGACCCACAACTGCACCATTTCTATGGTGCCGCCGCGCTCGGTAAAGGCACGTGAATGGAATTCTTCGTGCAGGATCCCGCCCGCCGCCGTCATCCATTGCACGTCGCCCGGGCCGATCAGGCCGCCGGCGCCGGTGGAGTCGCGATGCTCGACCTCGCCCTGGTAGACGACGGTGACGGTCTCGAAACCCCGGTGCGGATGGCGGCCCACGCCGCGTGGACGGGCCGCGGGCGGGAAGGGGGTGGGGGCGGCATGGTCCAGCAGCAGGAACGGGCTGAGGTGGCGGCCCAGTCCGTCGTAGCCGAACAGCGAGCGCACGGGAAACCCGTCGCCCACCCAATGGGGCCGGGGAGCGCTGTAGACGCCGAGGATCTTCTTCATGCCGATCTCCTGGAAGGGGAACCGTGGTAACGGTCGATGGAGACATCATATGGACGGGACGAAATTCCCGGTAGATGGCAGAATTCGCTTGGAGCGTTCTATTTAAGGAACGATGGTCATGCAAGACCTCAACGATCTCTATTACTACGTGCAGGTGGTGGACCACGGCGGCTTCGCCCCGGCCGGCCGCGCCCTGGGCATTCCCAAATCCAAGCTCAGCCGCCGCATCGCGCTGCTCGAAGAACGCCTGGGGGTCCGGCTCATCCAGCGTTCGACCCGCCGTTTCGCGGTGACGGAGATCGGCCAGACCTACTATGGCCACTGCAAGGCGATGCTGGTGGAGGCCGAGGCCGCCGATGACGCCATCGCGGTCATGCACGCCGAGCCGCGCGGCATCGTGCGCCTGGCATGCCCGGTGGCGCTGCTGGACGCGCGGGTGGCCGACATGGTGGCCGAGTTCATGGTTGCCTATCCCCGTGTGGAAATCCACCTGGAGGAGACCAACAGGCGGGTGGACGTGGTGGGGGAAAGCATCGACGTCGCCCTGCGCGTGCGTCCGCCGCCGCTGGAGGACAGCGGCCTGGTCATGCGGGTGCTGGCGAACCGTGCGCAGTACCTTGTAGCCTGCCCGGAACTGCTCAGGCACGGCATGCCCCGCGTGCCCGCCGATCTGGCCGGCCTGCCAAGCATGGCGCTGGGCGTGCCGCAGCAGGAGTATGTCTGGAATCTGTTCGGGCCCGACGGCGCGCATGCCGCCGTGCGCCACCATCCGCGGCTGATCACGCGCGGCATGCCGGCGCTGCGAGCGGCCGCCGTGGCAGGGGCGGGCGTGGTCCAGCTTCCCGCCATGATGGTGCGCGACGAGCTCGTCAGCGGCGAGCTGGTCCATGTCATTCCGGGGTGGGCACCTCCGCGCGAGATCATCCATGCCGTGTTCGCATCGCGGCGCGGCCTGCTGCCCGCCGTGCGGGCGCTGGTGGACCATCTGGCCGACCGGTTCGCGTCGCTGGACGAAGACTGAGGAGCCGCCCGGCCATGGACGACGATCGCAAGGGCGCGGACGCCAGGAGTTTTCCCGACTATCGCCAGATCAGCATATTCACCGCGCTATACGAGGTCGCGAGCATCGCGCGCGTGGCCGCGCGCCTGGGGATGAATCCTTCCACGGTCAGCATGGCGCTGGCCCGGCTGCGCGAGATCTACCGGGACGACCTGTTCGTGCGCAGCGCCGTCGGCATGATTCCGACCATCAAGGCCGAAGCGATCTATCCGGGCCTCAAGCAGGCCCAGCAGCTTTTGCAGGCCAGCGCGCTGGAAGGCGATGCCTTCGATCCCGCGGTGGCGACACGCCATTTCCGGGTGGCGATGAGCGAGATCGGCGTCTATGTGCTGATGCCCGGCCTGCGTTCGTTGCTGGCGGGCGAGGCGCCCGGCGTCAGCCTGGAACAGATCGAGATCACGGCCGACACGCCCTGGCACCTGGAGTCCGGCACGCTGGACCTGGTGCTGGGGCATGTGCCCACCATGGGCAAGTCGGTCATCCGGCAGCGGCTGTACCGCGAGCACTATGTCTGCCTGGGCCGGGCGAACCATCCCGCGCTGCGGGCCGGTATGCCGGTCGAGGATTTCCTGCGGCTGCCGCACCTGTCGGTGGCCAGCCGGGGCCGCAACCGCCAGCGCTGGGAGGACCATGCGGCCGAGAGTCTGGGCGCGCGGCCCAACATCCGCCTGGAGCAGTCGAGTTTCGCCGGCATCGAGCATCTGCTTGCCGACAGCGATCTGGTGGCCGTCGTGCCGGCCCGGCTGAGCCGCGCGCTGATGCGCTTCGCGCCCCTGATGACGGTCGATCTGCCGTTCGAGTCGCCCAGCTACGTGGTCCACCAGCATTGGCACCCCCGGCACAGGAAGGATGCCGGCGCGACCTGGCTCAGGAAGGCGCTCGCCCGCATCGCGCAGGGCTGAGCGCCCGGCCGTTCATTCGACCGTGATGTGGTTGCGCTCGATCAGGGCCTTCCACATCGCGCGTTCCGCCTGCAATTGCTGGCTGAACCTGGCGGGCGTGTCCGAGACCGGGATGTAGCCTTGCTCGATCAGGCGCTGCTTGACCGAAGGTTCCTGCATGGCCTGGACCACGGTCTGGTTCATTTTCTGGACGATGGCATCGGGCGTGCCCGCGGGCGCCATGACGCTGAAGGATTGCGGCACGTCGGGCAGGCCCTTGTCGGTCCAGACCGGCAGCTTGGGAAACAGCGGCGACTTGCTGCTGATGGCGAGCGGGACGGCCTTGCCGGACTTGATGTGCGGAAGCACCGAGGCGACGTCCGATTGCAGGAAGTCCAGGCGTCCGCCCAGGAAGTCCTGCATGGTCGGGGCCATGCCCTTGTACGGGACGTGGGTGAAGGCGGCGCCGGTCTTTTCTTCCATGACCTTCACGCCCAGGAAGGTGGGCGAACCATGGCCGGCCGACCCGAACGCCAGTTTGCCGGGTTCGTTCTTGCCGGCGGCCAGCAGGTCGTCCAGCGTCTTGAAGCGCGAGCCGGGCGGCACGACGTAGACCAGGGGCGCGTCCACGCCGCGGGCCACGGGCACGAGATCCTTTTCCGCGTCGTAGGGCAGGTTCTTGTACAGGTAGGGATTGACGGCGATCGCCGGCGTGGCCGAGACCAGGAAGGTGTAGCCGTCGGCCGCGGCGCGTGCCACCGCCGCCGCGCCGATGTTGCCGCTGGCGCCGGGTTTGTTCTCGACCACGACGGTCTGCTTGAGCCCCTTGCCCACGCCTTCGGCCAGCAGCCGGGCATAGATGTCGGTGCCGCCGCCGGGCGAGGAGGGCACGACGAAGGTGATGGGCTTGGCGGGCCAGTTGTCGGCCGCGGAAGCGGCCAGCGCGAGCGACAGCGCGCCGGCGCCGCCGACCAGGGCCAGGCCGCGTGCAAGGGGGGTGGGGATCATGGGTGTTTCCTCCGGATGTTCTCTTCTTGGTCCGAGTATTTCACAGGCCGGCCCGCAAGTCGGTCATGGAATCTGATGTCAAAGATCAAATGAATTGATGATGCCTTCGGGTGCACAATACGCGCTCGACATACAAAGCGGAAAACGGGGGAGCATGCTCATGAACGCAATCGTGCTGGAGGCGCGCCGTAACCTGGCGAGGGCCAACCGCATCCTTTACCTGAAAGGCATCGTCGACGGGTTCGGGCACGTCAGTTGCCGGCATCCCGAGATCGCGGGCCACTATCTGATTTCGTGCAACCGGGCGCCCAACCTCGTCAGGGAAGCGGACATCGTCGAACTGGACGCGGACTCGGACCCGGTGGGTGGCGACACCCGGCGCCTGTACCTCGAACGCTTCATCCATGGCGAGATCTACCGCACCCGCCCCGACGTCCAGGCCGTGGTCCACAGCCATTCGGCGGCCATGATCACCATCGCCGCCACCGACGTGGCGGTCAAGCCCATGTTCCACATGGCGGGGTTCCTGACGCGGACCGCGAAGTTCGACATCCGCGAGGCCACCGGCCGCGAGACCGACATGCTGATAGGCGACCCCGACCTGGGCCGCCACCTGGCCGACACCCTGGGGCCCGCCAGCGCGGTGCTGATGGTCGGCCATGGATCGACCATGGTGGGGACCAGCCTGGAGGAGGCCATCTACCGGGCGGTCTATGCCGAGGTCAATGCGGGCATGCAGCTGGGAGCGATGCGGGTGTCGGACCGTGTGCGCTACCTGTCCGAGACCGAGTCAGACCTTGCCACCGAGACCAACCGCGGCCAGCTCAAGCGGTGCTGGGACTTGTGGTGCGAGGAAGTGGACATCGATGCCTGATCCGTGCGCGGCGCTACGCGGGCGCCGCCGTCGGTGGTATCGTGCGATCCGGGCGGCCCACGGGCCGCCACACAATAAATAAACAAGGCAAGGGGACATCGCCATGAAACGGATCGTGGGAGGACTGGCCGCGCTGGTATTGGCGCTGGCCGGAGGGGCAGGCATGGCGGCGGAATCGCCCGGCGTGCAGGTCGAGAAACTGATGGAGAGCGGCGCTTCGTGGGATGGCCGTCCCTATGTGGCCTATCCGTCGGGCGCGCCGATGCTGACCGTGCTCAGGATCTCCATACCCGCGCACAGCGCGCTGCCCTGGCATACCCATCCCATCCCGAATGCGGCCTACGTGCTGTCGGGCGAACTCACGGTCGAGAAAAAGGAAACCGGCGAGACGCGCCTGCTCAAGCAGGGCGACGTCCTGCCGGAAATGGTGGGCGAATATCACCGCGGCGTGACCGGCGACCAGGGGGTGGTGCTGATCGTGTTCTATGCCGGCAGCCGCGGCCTGCCGCTGTCGCAGCAGTAAGGGGCGTCAGCCTGCCTGCACCGGATTGCTGAGCGTGCCTATCCCCGCCACGGTGACGCTGACGGGGCCGCCGATCTTGCTGAGGTCGGCGTTCTGGACGGCCCGGCCGGGCTTGCCGCCCGAGGCCAGTGCCGTGCCCATCGACACCACGTCGCCCGGCACCAGCGTCATGTAGCTGGAGACGAAGGCCAGGACCTCGGGCAGCTTGTGGAAGAGGTTCGCCGTGTTGTCGCTGGCGTACTGTTCTTCGCGGACGTGGCACGAGATGTCCAGCGCGTGCGGATTCGGGATCTCGTCGCGGGTGACGATCCACGGGCCCAGCGGGGAGAACGTGTCCGAGCCCTTGTAGCGGCCGCTGTACGAGACGTGGCTTTCGACATAGCGGATGCCTTCGCCTTCCAGCGCCGGATGGATGGCGCGGTAGTGGAAGCTGTCCTCGTCGCGCATGGTGGGCGAGGTCAGGTCGTTGTGGATGGTGTAGCCGAAGACGTGGTCATAGGCGTCGGCCGCGTCGATGTCGCGCGCCAGCTTGCCGATCACGACCGCCAGTTCGGGCTCCGGATGCACGCGGCCGTAGTGGGGCTTCAGGCGCACCGGTTCGCCGTGGCCGACCAGCGCCGACCAGGGCTTGGTGAAGATCGCCGGATGTTTGGGGCCCTTGACGATGCGGTCGGTGTTGGCGCTGTTGTTCAGGGCCAGGCAGCACAGCTTCGAGGGCCGCGGCACGGCGGGAAGGAAACGGACCGTGTCCATGGGCAGGCGCGGCAGGTTGGACTGGCCGAGCGCGGCATGCACCTGCCGGAGCTGTTCCCAGAAATCGGGGCCGGCTTCGATCAGCCGGTGCATGTCGAGCGGGCCCGAGAAGCCGGGCGCGAATTGGCGGCAGGCGGTTTCGGCGTCGACCAGTTCGGAGTCGGAGATCACGAACCCGACGCGCGCGGTGTCGGGCCGGTCGAAAGTGGCGTAGCTGGCGAGTTTCAAGCGAGGCTCCAGTCCTGATGGAAAGTGGGAGCGAGGCGGTGCATGGGCCGCCTCGCGGCACGACAGCTTAAGTCCGCTTGGCGGCGGTGCAGAACCGCGTCGCCGTGTCTTTCCGTGTGGCGGAACGCGTCAGCCTTGCGCCAGCCGCGCGCCGACGGCGGCGCAGATTTCCTGGCGGGTCCGGTCGAGTTGCTCCACGCACTCGCGCAGGCGCTCCGGGGTCAGCAGCGCGCCGAAGGTGGTCAGCGACAGCACGCCCAGCACGCGTTCGCCGTGGGCCAGCGGCACCGCCAGCGTGGTGCTCGAACCGCGGCCCTGGCCCTTGCGCAGGCCGTAGCCGCGCCGTCGCGTGATGGCCAGTTGGTGCTGGATGTCCTGTTCCACCGCCGGCCACAGGCCCGGTTCGGGCAGCGAGGCTTGCATCCATTGCAGCAGGCGGTCGCGTTCGGCCTGGCCGCAATAGGCCAGATAGGCCTGCCCCATGCCGGAATGCACGAGGCCGTGGACATGGCCGACCGTGGTGTGCTCGGACCCGATGGGGCTGTAGGGCATGGAGCTGTAGCGCACGACGATATGGCCACGGTCCAGGGTGCCCAGGGCCAGCGGCAGGCCGGTGGCGCGCGTGCTCTTGAGCACGATGGGGGCGCCGACCTCCACCACCAGCTCGGGTTCGGAAAAACCCTCGCTCAGGCACAGGACCTTCTCGGTCAGCGTATACGTGCCCTTGACCACGTCCGCACGCACGTATCCCTCGCTCTTGAGCGTCGCCAGCAGGCGGTGGATGGTGGACTTGGGCAGCCCGGTGGCCTGGTGCAGGGACTGGAGCGAGCTCTGCGGCTGATGATTCAGCGCCCGCAGGATGTTCAGCGCCCGGACTACCGGCCCGATAGCGTTCGTTTCGGACATGCCTGCCGTTTCCTCCGTGAGCCTGGCCGCTTCGATCATAGCGCCGGGCCGGCCATTGCCGAGACCAGCCCGTTCCGTACTACGGAATGCCCGCGCGCGGAGTGGCGTCCGTGGCCGGGGGGCGCTCCTATACTGCGCCCCGGCGACCCCACAGAGGGAAGCGACCCTGAAGACTGAAGGAGACCCGATGGGGACTTGCACCTTATCCCGACGCGCCATGCTGGCGCTTGCCGCCGGCTCGATGCTGCGTCCGGTTGCCGCCGCCACCGGCGCGGCCTCCGGCTATCCGGGCCGTCCGGTGCGGCTGATCTCGTCGTTCGCTGCGGGCGGTACCACCGACATCCTCGCGCGCCTGGTGGGCAAGCAGTTGTTTCCGGCGGCGGGGCAGGCCGTCGTGGTCGAGAATCTTCCCGGGGCGGGCGGAACGATAGGCGCGGCGGCCGTCGCGCGCGCGCCGGCCGACGGCTACACGCTCGAGATGGGCGGCGTGTCTACCCACGCGATGGCCGGCGCGCTGTACAAGCAGTTGCCGTTCGATCCGGTGGGGTCTTTCGAACCGGTGTCCATGCTGGTCTACGCGACCACCGCGATCGCCGTGCCCGCCTCGTCGCCGTTCCGGGACCTGTCGTCCCTGATCGCGCATGCCCGCGCGAATCCCGGCAAGATCACCTATGGCTCGGGAGGGATCGGCAGCATCAATCATCTGGCCCTGGCCTCGCTGGCGAGCACGGTAGGCATCGACCTGCTGCACGTGCCGTACAAGGGCGGCGGGCCGGCGGTGACCTCGCTCCTGCAGGGCGAGACCCAGTTGTTCGCGGGCGGCAGTTCGCTGCTGCTGCCGCATGTGCGGGCCGGCAAGCTGCGGATATTGGCCGTGACCGAAGACAAGCGAGCCCGCGTCCTGCCCGACGTCCCCACGGTGGGCGAGACGGTGCGCGGGTTCCGCGTGGTCAATTGGTACGGCGTGCTCGCGCCCCGGGGCCTCGCTCCCGAGATCCGGGAGACGTTGTGGCGCGAACTCGACCGCGTCATGCGCCTGCCCGAAGTCGAGCGCCAGCTCGATTCGATGGGCCTGGAGTATCCGGGCATGTCGTCGGCCGCGTTCAAGACCGCCCTGGCCGAAGACAAGGACCGCTGGGGGCGCACCATCCGGGAACTGGGCATCCTGCCCGAATAGGAGATCGATATGCGGACCATTCTGCTCGCCGTCCTGGGGACGGCCATGTTGTCCACGTCGCCCGCGTTGCGGGCGCAGGAGCCGGCCTATCCGGCGCGGCCGATCCGGCTCATCGTGGCGTTCGGGCCCGGCAGCGTGAACGACGCGATGGCCAGGGAACTGGCCAAGACCCTGTACGCCGAACTGGGCCAGCCGGTGATCGTCGAGAACAAGCCCGGCGCGGGCGGCGTGGTCGGCACCGACTATGTCGCCAAGGCGGCCCCCGACGGCTATACCCTGGGCTTCGGCACCAGCTCGCAGCTGGTCATGAACGTCGGGCTGCAGAAATCGCTGCCGTTCGACGTGGAGCGAGACCTGGCGCCCATTGGCCTGGTCTCGCGCACGCCGCTGGCGCTGGCGGTGCCGACGGGCGGGGCGGGTTCGCTGGCCGATCTGGTCAAGCAGGCCAAGGGGCGTTCGCAGTCGATGACGTATTCGTCCAGCGGCGTGGGTTCGATCAATCACATCGCCGGCGCCGCGTTCGCGCGCGCCGCCGGCATCGACCTGATGCACGTGCCGTACAAGGGCGCGGCCGTGGCCGCCGCCGACCTGGCCGCGGGCCGGGTCGACATGATGCTGGTGACGCTGCCCAGCATGGCGGGACTGGTGGAGCAGGGGAAGGTCAAGGTGCTGGCCAACGGCATCGACCGGCGCGGCGCCTCGACGCCCAATGTTCCGACGTTCGCCCAGGCCGGCTTGCCGGCCTTCAAGGGCTACACGTGGAACAACGTATTCGCCCCCGCGGGCACGCCCGCCGCGATCATCGCCAGGCTCAACGCCGCGCTGAACCGTGTCCTGGCCGACCCGCAGGTCGTCCAGTTCGCCCAGCGCCAGACGGCCGAGATCATGGCGCCTTCCACGCCGGCGCAGGCCCTGGCGTTCGAGCAGGGCGAGCGCGCGACCTGGGTGCCGTTCATCCGCAGCCTGGGCATCGAGCCCTGATGACTCAGCGCGGCGGAACCCGCGAGGACAGCGGCGGCGGCTGGTAGCCGACCTGGATGCGGCAGGTCTGCTTGCCGCCGTCGCCGTAGTCCCGTTCATAGCCCTTGCACAGCTGGGCAACTTTCGCGGGCGTCGGCTTTTCCCCTTTGTCCACCCAATCCATCAACGCGGTGAACACGGCGGGATACTGGGGCTCGCTCAGGTAGCTGTGTTCGGCGTCGTCCGAGAATGTCTGTACCAGCCGGTCGCCGCTGCCCGCGCGGTCGACGATCTCGCGGTAGGCCGATTCGAGTTCGACGAAGGCGGTCGGGTCGTGGATGGCGTGCAGGGTCAGCACGGGCATCGCGAGCCTGCCCGTGGGCGTGCTGTCCACCATGAGGCGGCCGACGGCCAAAGGATCCGCGCGATAGCGGGCCACGCCGGCGTTCAGCGCGGCGTCGTCGGAGGAGCCGCCGTAGACCACCTTCTCGTTGCCGAAGGGGTTGCGGCCGTCCAGCCGTTCCTGCGTCAGATCGCGGAACAGCCAGGTGGCCCAGTTCATGTTGGACACGAAGGTGCGTTCGGGAATCTTCACGACCGACAGGATGGTCTTGAGCCTGGCCGCCTGTTCGGCGCTGCGCTGCGCCGCCGGCAGGCCGACTCCCGTGCACGTCTTGATGCGCGCCGCCAGCTCCGCGCGGGTCAGCGGAGAGTCCTTGGGCAGGCCCATCCACAGCGGATACTGGGGTTCGTCGGGACGTGGATGGTTGCGGCAGACGTACTGGTAGACCACACGCAGGTCCAGGCGGAAATCGTAGGCGGTATCGCCCCCGCCCAGTACGCCGCTGGTCAGCAGCACGGCATCGTAGGGGCCGGGGCGGCCTTCGACGATGCCATACAGATCGGCCGCCTTGGACGCCACGCCGCCGCCGTAGCTCTGGCCGTGCAGCAGGGTTCGGCGGGGCTGGCCGAATTGCCGTACGAACAGGCGGCGCAGGCGCTCGGTGTCCTCGGCCGCCATGGTGACGCCATAGCCGCCGCGGCGGTAGGACGAGCCGGCCCAGGCATAGCCCGCCTTCACGGTCACCGCCCAGCGGCTCAGGTCTTCCTGGCTGCGCTTCAGGGTCGACGGGCCCAGGTCGGGGCCGCCGTGGGCGTGCATGACCAGCACCCGGTTCCAGTCGCGGGGAATCGCGATCCAGTAGTAGGCGCCTTCGCTGTCCTGTCCGTTATAGCAGCGCGCGTCGGCGGGGACGTCCTTGGGGCAGGGGGCCGGCCGGGCACGATCGGTCGCGGCATGGGCCGTGGCGGCGGCCAGCGCCAGCGCGGCCAACAAAGAGAGTCGGGTCAGGGTTTTCAATGGCGGACTCCGGTGGCGAAGATGGCGGTCGATCCCGTGCTCGAAGCGTAGCCCAGGATACCGTGGGTGAAGAGGAAATGGTTGGCGCCCGAGGCGCCTGCCTGGGCGACGCCCGGCACCGGCGTGTCATAGGCCACGGCCACCGTGCCGCCGTCCAGGTCCAGCGTGGCGCCTGACAGGGTGGCTTCGAGACTGCGCCCGCCGGTGCCCGCGACCGTGTAGACCCCGTCGGCCGCGCCGGAGGCCAGCGATTGCTGTGGCGCATAGAGGCGCAGGCCATAGCTGGATGCCGATTCGCGTACCAGTTGCAGCGGGACCGCGTTGCCGTTGACCAGGCCGATCACCATGGAGCCGGCGGGCGTGCCGCCGGTGGTGGTGGCCGGATTGGCGGACGGGGTCGTCAGCAGGTCGAAGGCCCCGCGTCCGGCGTTGTAGACGATGTATCCCTTGGCGGTGGACGTGCACGCGGCGTCGTAGGTCATGAAACCGCCGGTGACGGGGTCGAGGCACAGCTGGAAGGTGCCGGCATTGCGCAGCCGGCCCGAGGCCTTGTAGGCCGAGGGTGTTCCGCCCGCGCCATGGTGGACGCCGATCAGGTTGTAGATGTCGGCGACCGGGTTGAAGACCGTGGGCGAACCCGTGTTCTCGAACGTGGTGGCGAAGGCCAGCAGCGGCACGAAGCCACCGCCCGAAGCCGGCAGGACGCCGCCCTGCAGGACGCCGCCGGCGGCGAATGCGTAGGCCGCGCCGCCCTCGTCGCTGGCGTAGGTGCAGGTCGATTGCGCGCGCAGGCTGCCCTCGCGCACGGTCCCGGCCGCGCGCTGCACGCTCGCGTCGATCGTGACGGTGTAGCGCATCGAACCGGGGTCCACGGTCACGGTCAGTTCCTCTCCCTGTGTGTTGCCGCCCTTGTAGCGGGTGGCCACGGCGGGCAGATTGGGGCAGGCCAGCGGGTCGCCGGTTTCCTGTACGCAGCTGTAGTTGACGGCGGCGTCCAGGCTGCCGCTGCCGCGGTACTTCGGCCAGGCGGGGTGCTGGCACAGGGGCCGGGTGCGGCCATACGTTCCCGCCACCGCGTCGGCCGCCACGGGCGTGCCGGGAGGCAGTCCCTGTTCCACCCAGCCTTCCAGCGCGGCCAGCGAATCCCAGTTGGGAATGAATACGCCGGTGCCATGGCCCATGCCGGGCACGGTGTAGAAACGCACGCCCTTGTCCACCGCTTCCCGGCCCACGGTGGCCACCACGCGTTCGTAGTAATCGATGGTGGAGTTCGGACTGATCACCTCGTCGGCCAGGCCGTGCAGCATGATGAGCTTGCCGCCGCGGGACAGGAAGGGGCGCAGGTCGGGGTCGGTGGCGTCGGTGATCGCGGACACGGCCTGCACGCGCGCGGTGTACGAACCGGGGTTCTGCGGGTCGAAGCCCAGCGTGTCGAAAGTGGCCGAGCGGGTGACGAAATATTTCACCCACTGGTCGCCCGTGACGTACATGTTGGCATCGGCCGAGGTCGCCGGATTGCCGGGCGCGCGGCGCGAGCCCAGGTCGCGCGACGTGTAGGGGCCGGCTACCAGCGCGCCTTCCAGTATGTTGTAGCCCCCCGCGCGCGCGACGTCGTTGGCCAGCCGATAGGCGGAGAACTCCAGCGGCGCCTCGAGTGTCCGGATCGTGGCCAGTTGCGCCGCGGACAGGCAGTGATCGCCCTCGTCGGTGCCCGAGGGGCAGCGCATGGCGGCGAGGTTGGCGGCGTTCAGCAGCCGGCAGCTTTCCACGTTGCTGATGATGCCGTCGACCGCGCCGTCCAGCTTGTCGCAGGCCTGCTTGACCGTGTTCTGCACCATCAGCGTCTTGGCGACGTTGAGCCAGCCGGCCCCGCCGTTGGCGTACAAGGCGCGGCCGAGCGCGACGTTGGACAGGCGTGTGCCGGAGTAATTGAGCGCGGGTTCGTTGGCGATGACGCCGTCGTAGTCCATCGGCCAGCGCTGGATGTGCGCCAGCGCGTCGCGGCCGCCGGTGGAGGTGCCCAGGAAGTAGGCATGCCTGGGCGCCATATCGTAGTAGGCTTGTACCAGTTGCGCCGCGATGTCGCGGGTCTTTTTCAGCGACTGGCCGCCGTAGTTGGCCAGGGCCTCGTCGTCGGCGGCGAATTTGCCGTCGGTGATGCTGCCGCTCTGGTGGCCGGAGTCGTCGCCGTAGGTGGCGTAGCCCAGCGCCAGCGGGGCGGGTTTGTCGGCGGGGCCGAAACGTATGGTTTCGGTACCGTCGATGAGCCGGCCGTTGAATCCGCCGCCGCCGAAGTGGATGGTCTTGCCGTTCCAGCGCAGCGGCAGGTTCAGCGCGAAATTGATGTCGGGCGAGCTGGCGTTTACCGGCTTGATGACGCCGCGGATGCGGCAGTAGGCTCCCAGGTTGTTGCCTTCGGCATCGGCGGCGACGTCCACCGCCTCCGAGACCGACGCGCCGCCCGAGGGAAGCGTCAACTGGCCTGGGGAGAAGCCGCGCGCGGCAAGCGAGGCGCAGGCCAGCGCGGGGGCATAGGGCGGACCCGAGGCGGCCGGAGGCTCACCGGGCGGGTTGCCGGCGGGCGAATCGCCATCGCCGCCGCCGCAACCGGCAAGGGCCGCGAGGGCAAGCAGCAGGGGCAATGGCCGGGCGGGAAAGGGGCGGGGGCGGGGTGCGGTCATCGTATCGTCTCCATGGCCGGCCCTCTCGAGGCGGGGCACGTGCACGGCGGGATGATGCGAGCGTGCCGATCGGTACGTCAAATACAATAAAAGCGGAGACTCGATACATAAAAAATATGGACTTGCGCCACCTGCGTTACTTCGTCACGGTTGCCGAGACCGGCCACATGACGCGCGCCGCCGAGCGGCTGGGCATCCAGCAGCCTCCACTGAGCCAGCAGATCAAGGCGCTGGAGCGGGAGCTGGGGGTGGACCTGCTGCGCCGCCATCCGCGGGGCGTGGCCCTGACCGACGCCGGCCGGCACTTCCTGCGCGAGGCCGAGAACCTGCTGGAAGGCTACGCGCAGATGCGGCAGCGGATGGCGCGCGTGGCCAACGGCCAGGAAGGGTTGCTGGCGGTGGGCTTTACCAGTTCGGCCGCGGCCCACGCGTTCACGCCCGAGGCCCTGCGCCTGTACCGGCGGGACTATCCGGGCGTGGAACTGGACATCCACGAGGACAATGCCGCGGGGCTGACCGCGGCCATCGCCACCGGGCGCCTGCATTGCGGCCTGTTGCGCGTGCCGGTGTCGTGGCCCGACGGGCTGGTGTTCGAAACCCTGCTGACCGAACCCGCGGTGGCTGCCGTGCCGTGCGACCATCCGCTGGCGCGCGGCCGGCCGGGAGGCCGCCCCCGCGCGATCTCGCTGGCCGAGCTGTGCCAGGAGAAGATCATCCTCGTGCGCCAGCCGGGCGCGCCAGGACTGTATGGCAACCTGCTCGCGCTGTGCGAAAGCCAGGGGCTGCGGCCGCGCATCGCCGCCGAGGTCGACCGCATGATGACCAACCTGAACCTGGTGGCGGCGGGCGCGGGCGTGTCGGTCGTGCCCAAGTCCATCAGCGGCGCGCATGCGCATGCCGTGACCTATCTGCCGCTGGCGCGGGCCGAGAAGCTGGATGCGCCGCTGACGCTGGTGTCCCGCCGCGGCGAGGACAACCTGCCGGCGCAGCACTTCGCCGCCCTGGCGCGGCGCCTGGCGGCGGCGCGATGACGGCCGGGGACATCCCGGCGGCCCGCCGCCGTCTCCTGCGGGCCGCGGCGGTGCTGCCGCTGGCCGGGGGCGTGCCGCGCGCCGCCGCGATGGCCGGCCGGACCTGGCCAGCGCGGGGCATACGGGTGGTGGTCGTCTATCCGCCCGGCGGCGTGAGCGACACCATCGCGCGCCTCCTGGCCGAGGCGTTGTCGCGGGACCTGGGCGTGCCGGCATGGGTCGAGAACAAGGGCGGCGCCGGCGGCAGCGTGGGCATGGAAACCGTGGCGCGCGCGGCGCCCGACGGCCATACCCTGGCTTTTTCCGCGTTGACGCCGCTCACGCTCAATCCGTTGTTGAGCCGCCCGTCCGGGGAATACGATCCCCTGCGGGAGATCGCGCCCGTCGCCGCCGTCATGCGCACGCCGGTGCTGGTGGCCGGCACGCCGGCCTTCACCGGCCGCGATTTCGCCGATCTGGTGGACGAGGCGCGACGTCATCCGGGGGCGATCCGCTGGGCCAGTTCGGGGGTCGCCACGACCGGTCACATGGTGATGGCGCAGGTGGCCGCGGCCAGCGGCGCGCGCATCACCCACATTCCCTATCACGGCGGCGGTCCGCAGTTGAACGATGCGCTCGGCGGGCGCTTCGAGGTGCTGTCGACCAACGTCGCGGCCCTGCAACTGGACTATGTGCGGACCGGGCGGCTGAAGGCGCTGGCGGTGGGCGCGCCCGCCAGGCTGGGGGCGCTGCCGGACGCGCCGACGCTGGAGGAACTGGGCTATCCCCAGGCCAACCTGATGTCGCTGTTCGGCCTGTTCGCGCCCGCCGGTACGCCCCGGCCGGTGCAGGAAAGCATCAATGCCGCGGTCCACCGCGCGCTGGTGGGCGGGCAACTGGCCGAACGGCTCGAAAGCGCCTACAACCTGCCCGCCGCGGGCAGCGTGGCGGACTTCCGCGTGGCGGTGCGGGACGACTACGAGGCGAACCGCAGGCTGGTCAAGGCGGGTGCGCTGCGGAGCGACCGCACACCAGCAGCGCCATGAGCAGCCAATAGGGAAGCGCCAGGCCATGGCAGGCGGCCGCCGCGCGAGGCGCAACCGGACCGTAATCCGGTACGACCGCGCGTGCGGGCCGTGGCCGATGCCATCATCGCCGCGTCCAAGGGCGAGGACTGATGCCTACATGCCCAGCTGGAAGCGGGGTTCCATCAGCGGGTCGGGACCCGGGTGGTAGCGCGTGACCACGCCCTTGTCGGTCACGTAGACGTACATCAGGGAATTCCAGACGCCGTCCTCGCGGAATCGGTAGCCCCAGACGATCTGCTCGCCCCTCAGGCCGACGCGGGTGATCTCGGCCGGCGGCCCGAACTCGAACAGCAGCCGATCGGTATCCCAATGTCCGGAGTCCAGCATGCGGAAGCGCTCGCTGGTCAGCGCCTGGGTGGTGCCGATGACCTTGCCGTCGGGGCCGACGTCGGTGATCCAGGCATATTGCCCCATGGGCTGGCTGGAATAGATCAGGCGCTGGCCACCGCCCGGCAGGGGGCGTTCGAGCGTGGGGCGGCCCAGGCGGGCCGTGACGGCCGAGCCGGATTCGCCCGGCTGGATGCCGGCCGGGCTCGCGCAGGCCGCGAGCAGCGCCGCCATGCCCAGCAGGCTGGCGCCGCGGCGCAGGATGATGGCGATACTCATACAATTCACCTTGTTCTTGGATTGACGACCGGAGATGACCGTGTTGCTGTCACGCAGGCGTGGCTATGGTTCGCTGATTGTAGGACTTGTGCTGGGTTGCGCGGGTTCCATGCCCGCCCGGGCGCAAGGGGAGGCGGGCGCGCCGGTGCGCATCGCCGTGATCGAGGCCATGTCGGGGCCGTTCGCCAATACCGGCGAGGCCATCATGCGCAACCTGCGCTTCGCGGTCGAGCGCATCAACGCCCGGGGCGGCGTGAAGCTGGCCGATGGCGCCCACAAGCTGGAACTCGTTCCCTTCGACAGCAAGAACCAGATCGACGAAGCCCTGTTGCTGCTGCGCGGGGCCGCCGACCAGTCCATACGCGTCGTCATGCAGGGCAACAGCTCGGCCGTGGCGGCCGGGCTGATCGAAGGCGTGAATCGCCACAACCAGCGCAATCCCGCCCAGCGCATGGTGTTCCTGAATTACTCGGCGGTCGATCCCGCGCTGACCAACGAAAAGTGCAGCCCCTGGCACTTCCGCTTCGACGCCAATTCCGACATGCGGATGGCGGCCTTGACCGAGGTCATGCGGCGCGATCGCGAGGTGCGCAGGGTCTATCTCATCAACCAGGACTACAGCTTCGGCCAGGAAGTGGCGCGCAGCGCCCGGGCGATGCTGGCCGGGAAGCGGCCCGACGTCGACATCGTGGCCGACGAGTTCCACGCCATCGGCAAGGTCAAGGACTTCTCGCCCTATGCGGCCAAGATCCTGTCCAGCGGCGCCGACACGGTGATCACCGGCAACTGGGGCAACGACCTGACGCTGCTGGTGAAGGCGGCGCGGGAAGCGGGATTCAAAGGCAGCTTCTACACGTTCTACGGCAATGCGCTGGGCGCGCCGGGCGCGCTGGGGGAGGCGGGCGTGGGCAAGGTGCGCGCGGTGGCCGAATGGCACTACAACGCCGGCGAGCCCGGCATGGACCAGGCCTACGACGCGTATCGGCGCATGTTCCCGCGTCCGGCGGACGACTACCTGAACGCGCGGATGCTGCACATGACCGACATGCTGGCCGCGGCCCTGGAGCGGGCCGGCAAGGTCGACGCCGCCGCCATCGCCCGCCAGTTGTCGGGCATGCGGTGGACCACGGAAGGGGCGGACCTGTGGATGCGCCCCGACGACCATCAGGCGATCAAGCCCCTGTATGTCTTTACCATGCAGAAGCTGGGTGTCGGCACGGTCAGGCGCGACGTGGAGGGAAGCGGCTATGGCTTCGAGACCACGCTGAAGGTGTCCGCGGCCGATCTGACGCTGCCCACACGTTGCAAAATGGCAAAACTCCCCGAATAAGGCTATACTCCCCGGCTAACTTTCAGCTTTTGCCTATTTTGAGGCGCGCTGATCGTTAACCCGCCGGCCGCCGCCAGATTGAAAGCAAGCGTGTGAAAGCACAGCGTGAAACAGCGGCCGGATCGTCAACTTTCACGGCAGGGCGCCTCGGCCTTGCCGCCAGTCCGAGAGGAAAAAAATGTCCGTCGCCGACATCAACAAGGCCAATATCGTTACCGAATTCCAACGCGCCCAGGGTGATACCGGATCCCCCGAAGTGCAGGTCGCTCTCCTGACCGCCCGGATCAACGAATTGACCAGCCATTTCAAAGAGCACACCAAAGACCACCATTCCCGTCGCGGGCTGCTGCGCATGGTCAGCCGTCGCCGCAAGCTGCTCGACTACCTGAAGGGCCGCAACGCCGACGCGTACCGCGCCCTGATCGAGAAGCTCGGTCTGCGTAAGTGAATTTCCAGGGGATCGGGAACCCGGCGGACGCTGCCGTCGCAGCGCCGCTCCGCGTTCCTGGTGGTTGCCGGTTTCGTCGCTTCCTGTTCGGGCGCGACGCAGCCGGCACTCTAGCAACTCCCTGCTGAAATATGAGAGTGCCTGTGTCAGGGACCGCCTGTCACAGGCATTTTCGTTTCAGTAGGGCAATCGCAAAGGATGCCTGTCATGTTCAATAAAGTCACAAAAACCTTCCAATATGGCCAGCATACCGTCACGCTCGAAACCGGCGAGGTTGCTCGCCAGGCTTCGGGCGCGGTAATGGTGTCCATCGAGGACACCGTCGTGCTGGCAACGGTGGTCGCGGCCAAGAAGGCCAAGCCGGGCCAGGATTTCTTCCCGCTCACCGTCGACTACATCGAGAAGACCTACGCCGCCGGCCGTATCCCGGGCGGCTTCTTCAAGCGCGAGGGCAAGCCCTCCGAGAAGGAAACGCTGACCTCGCGCCTGATCGACCGGCCGCTGCGTCCGCTGTTCCCCGAAGGTTTCTACAACGACGTGCATGTGGTCATCCACACGCTGTCGGTCAATCCCGAGATCGATCCCGACATCGCCGCGATGATCGGCTCGTCGGCCGCCCTGGCCATCTCCGGCATTCCGTTCAACGGCCCGATCGGCGCCGCGCGCGTGGGCTGGATCGATGACCAGTACGTGCTGAACCCCACCGCCTCGCAGCTCAAGACGTCCAAGCTGGACCTGGTGGTGGCCGGCACCGACGCCGCCGTGCTGATGGTCGAATCCGAAGCCCAGCAACTGTCCGAAGAAGTCATGCTGGGCGGCGTGGTCTACGGCCACGAGCAGATGCAGACCGTCATCAACGTCATCAACGACCTGGTGCGCGAAGCCGGCAAGCCCGAGTGGGACTGGAAGCCCGCCGCCAAGAACGAGGCCCTGATCGCCTCGGTGCGTGCCGTGGCCGAAGACGGTCTGAAGGCCGCCTACCAGATCCGCTCCAAGCAGGATCGCACCACCAAGCTGCGCGAAGTCTATGCCGATGTGCACGCCAAGCTGGCCGCGCAGGCCGAAGCTTCGGGCAACGCCGTCGACAACGTCGAAGTGGACAATGTGCTGTTCGACTTCGAAGCGCAGATCGTGCGCGGCCAGATCCTGAACGGCGAGCCCCGCATCGACGGCCGCGACACCCGCACGGTGCGCCCGATCAGCATCCGCCTGGGCGTGCTGCCCCGCGCGCACGGCAGCGCGCTGTTCACCCGCGGCGAAACGCAGGCCCTGGTGATCGCCACGCTGGGCACCAAGCAGGACGAGCAGATCATCGACGCGCTGATGGGCGAGTACCGTGATCGCTTCATGCTCCACTACAACATGCCGCCGTTCGCCACCGGCGAAACCGGCCGCATCGGCGTGCCCAAGCGCCGCGAAGTCGGCCACGGCCGCCTGGCCAAGCGCGCCCTGGTGTCGCTCTTGCCCGCGCCGCAGGACTTCCAGTACACCATCCGCGTGGTGTCTGAAATCACCGAGTCGAACGGTTCGTCGTCGATGGCGTCCGTGTGCGGCGGTTCGCTGGCCATGATGGACGCCGGCGTGCCGGTCAAGGATCACGTGGCCGGTGTGGCCATGGGCCTGATCAAGGACGGCGGCAAGTTCGCCGTGCTGACCGACATCCTGGGCGACGAAGATCACCTGGGCGACATGGACTTCAAGGTGGCCGGTACTGTCGGCGGCGTGACCGCGCTGCAGATGGACATCAAGATCCAGGGCATCACCAAGGAGATCATGCAGGTGGCGCTGGCCCAGGCCCGCGAAGGCCGTCTGCACATCCTGGAAAAGATGCACGAAGCCCTGGAAGGTTCGCGCGGCGAGCTGTCGGCCTTCGCGCCGCGCATGCTGTCCATGAAGATCAACCCCGAGAAGATCCGCGACGTGATCGGCAAGGGCGGCGCCACCATCCGTGCGCTGACCGAGGAAACCGGCACGCAGATCGACATCTCGGACGACGGCACCATCGTCATCTCCAGCGCCGACCTGGACCGCGCCAAGGAAGCGCAGCGTCGCATCGCCGACCTGACCGCCGACGTGGAAGTGGGCCAGATCTACGAAGGCGCCGTGCTGCGCCTGCTGGATTTCGGCGCCATCGTCCAGGTGCTGCCGGGCCGCGACGGCCTGCTGCACATCTCGGAAATCGCCAACCATCGCATCGCCAACATCAACGATGTGCTGAAGGTCGGCCAGCAGGTCCGCGTCAAAGTCATCGAGGCTGATGACAAGGGCCGCCTGCGTCTGTCGATGAAGGCTATCGCTGAAGGGTAGGCCCCCCCGTACGCGCTGACGCGCGCCCCCCAGGGGCGGCACCGGCGGACCGGCAAAGCCGGATCCGCTGTGCCCTGGGTTTTGGGGGGAGGGGGTAGTGCTGACGGCGTCCTGTGGGGCGCCGTTTTTTATTTGGTGGGATGTTTCCGTCCTGCGGGGAGGCGACTTTGGTTTAGGGGGCGGTGAGAATCCGGAGTTGGCGTGAATATTCGATACGTCAAACTCAAAGTATATGTTCTTGTGCTATAGTTTTATATGCTAGGGAATGTCACTTGCGGATTTTCAAGACCAAAGGCGTATATCGGTTTGCCCGGCGTGAGCGGATCGCCGATGTCAGTCTGAAAGCCGCCATTGAGCGGGCGGAGCGTGGTTCCATCGATGCGAATCTGGGCGGAGGGCTGATCAAGCAACGTGTGGCGCGTTCAGGTCAGGGCCGGTCCGGCGGCTTTCGAATGATCGTCGCTTATTGCCGGGCCGACCGGGCGGTGTTCTTGTATGGGTTTGCGAAGAACGATCGCGACAATATCAGCGACGACGAACTGCAAACCCTACGCATCATCGGATCGAACTGGTTGGAGGCTCCCATGGACATCGTTGGGCAAGCGTTGGCCGATGGTGATTTGCAGGAGATTGAACATGACGACGAGCAAGCCTGGCCGCTTGGCCAGTGAGCTTCTGGAAATGGCCGACTCCCAGCACCGCTTGGGGATCATGGACAAGGCGACGCATCAGAAAATCACTGCCCGCCACCTGGGAACGGATGCGCTGCCTACCTCGGAGCCTATGACCGCGGCTCAAGTGCGGGAAGTGCGCGAGAAGGCTCACCTCAGTCAAGCCGCGCTTGCCCGGTATCTCAATATGACGCCGGGCTATGTCTCGCAGCTCGAGCGCGGCGCGACGCAAGCGAAAGGCCCTGCGCTGGCACTGTTGAACGTTATCCGACGTAAGGGAATCGAGGCGCTTCTCTAAGTGTGCGGCTCCGGCGCGAACGATGGGATCGTGTTGCGATTTTCTTCACAAGCCACCGTGGTTCTACCGGGGGATCAGGAGTTCGGCGGGGGTTTGATCAGGCTTTCGGCGGGGATGCCAAGCCCTTTGTGCAGATTCCAGATCATTTGCAGCGTCAGGCCGCGCTTGCGATTCAGGATTTCGTAGACGCGGTTGCGGCGGCCGATCATGGGCTCCAGGTCTTTGGCGGTCAGGCCGGCTTGTTCCATGCGGAATTTGATCGCTTCGACAGGGTCGGGCAGGTCGATGGGAAAGTGTCTGGCTTCGTAGGCTTGCACCAGCGTAGCCAGGATGTCCAGGCGATCGCCATCCGGCGTTCCGGGTTCAGGATCGCTTTCCATGAGGCGCGAGATGTCCTTCAGGGCCATCTTGTAGTCCGCTTCGCTACGGATGGGGCGAATCTCCATGTCTTACTCCATTTCTATGGTCTCGGCATCGATCGCGTCATATTCCCAGTGCGTCCCCACGAACTTCACATAGACGATGCGCAAGCGGTAGGCAACCGCGACGATCAATCGATAGTCATTGCCTTTGATGTTGAAAACCACGCGACGATTCTTGAGTATGCTGGCGCTGCGGTAATAAGCCTTGATATCCGAAGGTTGCGTCCACGTGGCTTGGCTTGCTTCATCCACCCAAGCCTTGAGGGGTTGCTCTGCGTCCGGATGGGTTTTCCAGAACTGGCGCAATGTGCTGACGGCAATGACCCGCATGAGTTCAGATTAGTCCCAAATTGGGACTTTCGCAAGTGGTTGTTCGAAGCACCGCCGGGGGCTTCATCTATCTCTCGTGGAGGCGGGCCGTTGCGCCGACGAATGTATCAACATCCTCGCGATACGGCCGAGTGCTCTCGGACACGAATATCGCGGCGGCACCCTACGGCAGCGGCGGCACGCCGGCGTCGCCGGCCAGGTGGGTCAGCAGGTCCCGGACCGGGGCCGACAGGCTGGTCCAGTCGCGCAGGCACAGGCACAGGCGGCGGTGGGCCCAGCCGTCCGCCAGGGCGATGCGCTGGTAGGGATGGCGGCGGCGATGGCTCAGGGCGATGCTGTCGGGAATGACGGCCACGCCCACGCCGTGCGAGACCATTTCGCACAGCCCGCCGAAGGTGTTCATCCTGATGCGCAGGGCCAGTGAGTGGCCGGCGCGCCGTGCGTGTTCTTCGATGTGATCCTGAAGCGCGCTGCCGGGGGCCAGCCCCACGAAGGGCTCGCGCACGATCTCGGCGAACGGGACCACGCGCCGTTGCGCCAGGGGGTGGCCGCTGGCGGTGATCAGGACGAGGTGGTCGGTGGCCACGGGGTGGAGTTGCAGCCCGGCGGCGTCGACCTGGTCCGAGGTGATGCCGGCCTCGACCAGCCCGGCGGCGACCGCCTTGACGATTTCATTGCTGGTGCGCTCGCGGATGTCCACGTTCAGGTGCGGACGGGTGGCCATCCACGGGGCCAGCTTGCGCGGCAGGAAGGCCGTCAGGGCCGCGGTGTTGGCGTGGATGCGGATGGTGCCGCGGGCGCCCGACGCGAAGTCCATCAACTCGCCCTGCATCAGTTCCCGCTGGCGCAGGATCAGGCGGGCATGGTGGGCCAGCGCCTCGCCGGCCTCGGTGGCCACCACGCCGCGATGGCGGCGCTCCAGCAGCCGCACGCCGGCATCGTCCTCGATGTTGCGCAGGCGTTCGCTGGCCGAGGCCAGCGCCAGGCTGGCGCGCGCGGCGCCCTGGGTGATGCTGCCGGCATCGACGATGGCGAGGAACAGTCGCAGGTCCGCGAGATCGAGGCGCATGGAGGTTCTCCGTGGCGGTTTGCCTTCGGGGCAGCCGAAGGCATGAGGCATAGAACCGCATTGTGCCAAAGCGCGGCGACGGGCCCAATAGGCACGTTACAGGAGACGGCAGTGAAACGTTCGCGCATCTTTCCCCGTATTGGTTGTTCCCTCGGCCAGGCCTGTTCGCGCCTGGCGCCGTGGCTGGTTGCCGCGGCGGTCCTGGTGCCCGCCGCGTCGGCCGCGCCGCCGCTTTCGGAGATCGCCACGTCCGAGCAGTTCTATCAACTGGCGCTGGAGGCCCGGTCCGAGGGCAATTATGGCGTGATGCTGATGCGGCTGCGGCAGGCCGCGACGCGGGGCGAACTGGAGGCCCAGGAAATGCTGGCCTCGGTCCTGCTGGCTGGGCCGGCATTGTATGGAGCCGGCGTGAAGGCCGATCCCTGCGAGGCGATGCACTGGGCCCATCTGGCGTCGGAGCGCGGCAGCGCGACCGGGCGGCATCAATGGATGGTCCTGAACGGCTTGCGCGACGTGCCGCGAATCAGGAAGGACTGCCGGCCCCCGCCCATTTATCGATAGCCCCGGGGGCCGGAGCGCCGGAGGGGGCGGTCTACAATGGGCGCCTCCTGTCCACCCGCTCCGTCCCCATGGCCGTTCCTCGACTCGAACTGCGCGGGATCACCAAACGGTATCCCGGCATCCTCGCGAACGACGAGGTCTCGCTGGCCATCGCGCCGGGCGAGATCCATGCCGTGCTGGGCGAGAACGGGGCGGGCAAGTCGACCCTGATGAAGATCGCCTACGGCGCGCTGGCGCCGGACGCGGGGCGGATCCTGTGGGACGGCCGGCCCGTGGCGTTGCGCGCGCCGGACGATGCGCGCGCGCTGGGCATGGGCATGGTGTTCCAGCACTTCATGTTGTTCGACACGCTGACCGTGGCGCAGAACGTGCTGCTGGGATTGCCGGCCGCGCTCGCGCGCGAGGTCTCCCGGGGGCGGCCGGCAGGTGCCTGGCTGGCGCCGCTGATCGAGCGCTATCGCCTGGACCTGGATCCCGACGCCTATGTGGGCGATCTGTCGATGGGCGAGCACCAGCGCGTCGAATTGCTGCGCGCATTGGCCGCGCGGCCGCGTCTGCTGATCCTGGATGAACCCACGTCGGTGCTGTCGCCCGAGGCCAGGACCGCGTTGTTCTCCACCTTGCGGCACCTGGCGGCCGAGGGATGCAGCGTGGCCTATATCAGCCACAAGCTGGCGGAGATCCGCGAACTGTGCGAGCGCTGCACGGTGCTGCGGGCGGGTCGTTCGGTGGCCGTGGTCGATCCGCGTGAAATGGCGCAGGACGAACTGGCCACCCTGATGCTGGGAACCGCGGTGGATGAAGTCCGGAGCACCTCGCCGCGGCCGGCGGGTGATCCGGTATTGAGCGTGAGGAATCTGTCGATGTCCGCGCCGGCCGGCCAGCGGGTGGGCTTGCACGGGATCTCGTTCGAGCTGCGGGCCGGCGAGATACTGGGCGTGGCGGGCGTGTCGGGCAACGGCCAGTCGTTGTTGTTGTCGGCGCTGTCGGGCGAGGAGGTCCGCATGCCGCACGATGCCGTGCGCCTGATGGGCCAGCCTATCGGCCAGCTTCGGCCGGCCGCGCGGCGCGAACTGGGGCTGCGCGCGATTCCCGAGGAACGCCTGGGACGGGGATGCGTGCCCGAAATGGGGCTGGACGAGAACATGCTGCTGACCATGGCGCCCGGGCAGGCGGCATCCGGGGGCTGGATACGGCGGCGCGGACTGGCCGAGGCCGCCGCCCGCGTGATCGCGCGCCATGGCGTGCGGGCGGTGTCGCCGCGCGCCCCGGCGCGCAGTCTGTCCGGTGGCAATCTGCAGAAGTTCATGGTGGGCCGCGAACTCGACGGCGCGCCGCGTGTGCTGTTGGCGGCCCAGCCGACCTGGGGCGTGGACATCGGCGCGGCCGCGCGCATCCACCAGGCGCTGATCGACCTGCGCGAGGCCGGCGGCGCGGCCGTGATCGTGTCCGAGGACCTGGACGAACTGCTGGGCCTGTGCGACCGACTGGCCGTGATGGCGGGGGGGCGGCTGTCGCCGGCGGTGGCGCGGGCCGAGGTCACGGCCGACATGCTGGGCCGGTGGATGGAAGGACGGTGGGGCCATGATCCAGCTTGAGCCGCGCGCCTGTGCTTCGCTGCCGGCGGCCTGGCTGTCGCCGCTGGCCGCGCTGGCACTGACCATGCTGGGGGGCGCGGCGCTGTTCGCGATGCTGGGCATCGATCCCTGGCAGGGGCTGCGGCTGTTCCTGGTCGAGCCTTTCAATGGCCTCTACGCCTGGGGCGAACTCGCGGTCAAGGCAGTGCCGCTGGTCCTGTGCGCGGTGGGACTGTCGCTATGTTTCCGGGCCAATGTCTGGAACATCGGCGCCGAAGGGCAATTGATCGCCGGCGCCATCGCGGGCGGCGGCGTGGCCTTGCTGGCCGGGCCCGACACATGGCGGGGCTATGTGCTGCTGGTCATGGTCGCGGGCATGCTGGGCGGCATGCTGTGGGCCGCGCTGACGGCCTGGCTCAAGGACCGCTGCGGCGCCAATGAAATGCTGGTCAGCCTGATGCTGACCTACGTCGCGCAGCTCCTGCTCGGCTATCTGGTCTTCGGGCCCTGGCGCGACCCCTATGGCTACAACTTTCCTCAATCCCGCGCGTTCGACGAGGCGGCCGTGCTGCCTGTGCTCTGGGCGGGGACGCGCGCCCACGCCGGGCTGTGGCTGGCGCTCGTGGCCACCGGGGCGGCCTGGCTGTTCCTGGCGCGTTCCCATCCTGGCTTCCGCCTGCGCGTGACGGGCGCCGCGCCCGCCGCGGCCCGCTATGCGGGGTACTCGCCGCGCCAGGCCTTGTGGACCTCCATGCTGGCGTGCGGCGCGCTGGCGGGCCTGGCCGGCATCGGCGAGGTCGCCGGACCGATGCAGCGGCTCACGACCTCGGTGTCGCCCGGCTATGGCTTCGCGGCGGTGATCGCGGCTTTCCTCGGGCGCCTGCATCCGGCCGGCGCGATGCTGGCGGGCGTGGCCATGGCCGCTCTCTACATCGGCGGAGAATTGGCGCAATCGCGCCTGGGGCTGTCGGCTTCCATCGTCGGCGTCTTCCAGGGGCTGGCGCTGGCGCTGTTGCTGCTGGGCGATACGCTGGTGCGCTATCGCATCCGCTGGCGCCGGCCCGCGGCCCTGGCCAGGTGACCGGCATGGACAGTCTGCTGCCGCTCCTGGCCGCGACCCTGAACGCCGGCACGCCGCTGGCCTTGGCGGCGCTCGGGCTGGCCATCCACGAGCGCGCGGGCGTGATCAATCTCGGGGCCGAGGGCATGATGCTCCTGGCCGCCGCCGCCGGCTTCGCCGCGGCCTTCCACACCGGCAGCGCCGCATGGGGACTGGCGGCGGGAGCCGGGGCAGGTGCCGCGCTGGCCGCCGGGTTCGCGCTGCTGGTCGTGGTGTTCAATGCCAGCCAGTACGGCAGCGGCCTCGCGATCATGCTGCTGGGATCGGGGCTGTCGGCCTTCGCCGGCGTGTCCTATGCGGGCCGTTCGCTCGGGCCGGGCCAGGCCGGGCTGCCCTGGCTGCGTGACATCCCAGGGCTGGGCAGCACGGTGTTCGCGCTGCATCCGCTGGTGTACGCGACGATAGCGCTGGCCTTCCTGCTGACGGGGTTCCTGTATCGCACGCGGGCCGGCATGCTGCTGCGCGCGGTGGGCGAATCGCCCGAGTCCGCGCATGCGCTCGGCTATCCGGTGGGCGGCATCCGCGCGCTGGCGATCCTGGCGGGCGGCCTGTGCTGCGGACTGGCTGGCGCGTATCTGTCGGTGGTCTACACGCAGTTGTGGAGCGAAGGCATGGTGGCCGGCCGGGGCTGGATGGCCCTGGCGCTGATCGCCTTCGGCATGTGGCATCCGCTGCGCATCCTGCTGGGCGCGTATCTTTTCGGCGGCCTGACCATGTTGCAGTTCCAGTTGCAAGGCATGGGCGTGCAGGTACCTTCGCAGTTCCTGGCGATGCTGCCCTATGTCTGCACCATTGCCGTGCTGGCCCTGCGGGGGGGCAACTCCGGCTGGATGCGCCGGAACATGCCGCGCTCGCTGGGCCGGCCGTTCCTGCCCGAGCGGTAGCGAACCGTCCGGGGCGGGCTCGTCAGCCGCCGGACCCCGCCGGGACCAGCGTCAGCCGATGGACGTCGGGACCGGGCAGGAAGGGGCTGGCCTGGCCATCGGTCCATGCCGGATGTCCGGCCAGGAAGAAGGGCGACAGGGGATGGCCCGAGGCGCCGCCCGGCATTTCCATCAGCCCGTGTTCTTCATGTCCCGGCGACACCACGAAGCGCTCGGACGCGCCGAACGAGGTCCCCTGGATGCGGGGCATGTGGATGTCCCCCGGCATGGGGCGCGCGGGCGCCGACAGCCAGGGCCTGACGGGAGCGGGGAGTACCTGGGCCAGGGGATGGGCCATGGCGAGGCGGTTGCGGTCGCCCCAGTGGATGTCGTCCAGGGGGCGGCCGTTGGCGGCCACGGAGACGATGGCCGCGTCGATGCGTTCGAGCATGAAGGCGCGCCAGTCCGTTGCATAGGCAGGCTTCCAGGCCCGGGCGCGTACCAGGCTTTCCATGGTGGCCAGCACGCGCGACGAGGCGCGGCGCATCGACAGTGCGCCGTCGATGGCGGCCAGCCTCTCGTCCAGCGAGCCGAACCACGCGTCGTACAACGCGTCGTGATAGGCGCGCAGCAGCGCGTAGCCGGCGCTGCCGGTGCCGGCGCGTCCGTCCCAGGATTGCAGGATCCGCCGGAAGGCAGCCCGCCGTGGATGGCCGGCGATGGCCGCCTCGTCCAGTGCGTCCAGGGCCTGCGCGCGCAGGAAGGCGACCCAGGATGCCCGGTCGTCCAATTGGATGGCGAGCAGGTCCCGTTCGCTGAAGCGTTCGCTGGCGAACAGCGCATCGCGTATCTGCGTCCCGCGGGCACCGACGTCGGCGCCACCGTCCCCGATCCTGCGCTGCGCGCCTTCGTCCGCAAGCTGCGTGCTGTTGGCCGTCCAGAGCCGTCCATAGGCCGGCGCGACGATCGCGGGATAGTCCGCGGGCGCCAGACGGGCGAGTGCCGTCGCGGGATGGTCCGCCCCGACCGGAAAGCTCAGGGGATCGAGCGTGGCGGTGGGCAATGGACCGGCCAGCGTCCAGCCTATGTCGCCGCGGCGATCCGCCACCACCAGATTCTGCGTGGGAATCCCAGCCGTCTGGGCGACGTGCATCGCCTGCCGGACGTCGCGCGCCTCTTCCATGTCGGCCAGCCTCACGTTGGCGGCGTCCGGCAGGTAGGCGATCCAGCGTATCGCGTAGACCTTGCCGTTGGTCTGCCGCAGCGGACCCCACGGGGTCTCGCGCACGGGCAGCATGACGGGCTCGGCCCCTTTCACGTCGATGCGCTCCATCGTTTCCGGCGGGGTTTCCCATGTGCCCGCCGGGCCCCGGTAGCGCGACGGATCGGCCGCATCGGGCTCCAGCCGCACCAGGTCGATGAAATGGCCGTAGCTGTTGGTGAAGCCCCAGGCGACGTCGCCGTTGCTGCCCGCCACCACGATGGGGGCGCCGGGCAGGCTGACGCCGCTGATGCGCCGTGGGCCCGAGGCCGAGGGAAACTCCAGCGTCAGCCGGTACCAGACGTTGGGCAGGCGCAGGCCCAGGTGCATGTCGTTGGCCACCAGCGCGCGGCCGTCGGCGCCATGGCGCGCGTCCACGGCCCAGCCGTTGCTGCCCAGCGCCGACGAAGTGGCGCCGGCATCCACCATCAGCTCGGCGGGGATGGCGCCGCGCGTGCTCGGGGGGCGGGGAGTGTCGATCCAGTCAGGGTGGGCTTCGACCAGCGCGGCGTCGGGGGCCGACGGTTGCGCGGGGAAGGGAGGGCGGTCCAGCGGCGCTTCCCAGTGGCTTCGCTCCGGCAGCAGCGCCGCCAGCAGCGGGCCGGGCAGCAGGTCGCGCAGCGCGTCGCGCGAGCGCACCCGGACCAGTTCGCCGCCCTGCAAGTCCAGGTACATCGCATAGATCGCCAGCAGCGTGTCCACCGGCCGCCAGGGTTGCGGTGGCGCGCCCAGCAGGAGATATTCGAAGGGCCGTGCCCCCAGCGCCGCCAGACCCGCATTGACGCCATCGGCATAGCGCTCCAGCAGGGCGCGGTGGGCGGGCGGCAGCGCGGCGTAGGCCAGCTCCGCGCGTGCGCGGAATCGGTGCACCCGCACGCGCCGGTCCAGCGGCACCGCCGCCTCGCCCACCAGCGCGGCCAGTTCGCCGGCGGCCGAGCGCCGTACCAGGTCCATCTGGAAATAGCGGTCCTGCGCATGGGCGAAACCGGTGGCGTAGGCGGCGTCGGCGCGGTTGGCCGCGCGTATGGTGACGTTGCCCTGGGCGTCGCGGGCGATCGTCGCGGGCTGGGCCATGCCGGATGCGACGCGCTCGCCATCCAGCAAGGGCAGGCTGGCGCGCAGGGTGAGCCAGGCGCCCAGGCCGGCGGCCAAGCCCAGGACGAGCACGCCCGCCACCGCGAGCACGGCGAGGCGGGCGGGGCGTTGGGGTCTACGGAGTTTCATGGTGGGTCGATCGCCGTCCAGAGAGTTTGCCCGGCACATTGTGCCCGTTCTGTCCGGGATGCTCGCGGGATCTGCTTCCAGGTCGCCGGATTCCAACACCATGCGATCGGCCTCGGGCAGCGTGGCTTGCCGTGCCAGGATGCCCTCGTCCACATTCTTGCCGTCGATCACCTTCAGCTCCGCGATGCCCGCGGATCATCGTTGCGCTACGCAGCCAGCCCCAGCCCCTTCGCCACGCCTTCCCCATACCGCGGATCCGCCTTGGCGAAATGCGCGATCTGGCGTTCCTGGATCTCGCGCGGCACCGTCTTCATCGCGTTGACGATGTTCTCGATCAACAGGGCCTGCTGGTCGGCGCTCATGAGGCGGAACAGGTCGCCGGCCTGGGTGGTGTCGTCATTGCCGACTCGATGGTCGTAGCGGTCGGCATCGCCCGCCAGCGGCAGCGGCGGTTCGCGGTGCGCCGCGTCCTGGCGGGGCGCGCCGGCCACGCTGTTGGGTTCGTAGTTGGCCGCGCCGCCGAAGTTGCCGTCCGAGCGCATGGCGCCGTCCCGCTGGTAGGTCCGCACCGGCGCGTGGGGGCGGTTGACCGGCAGCGCCTGGTAGTTGGTGCCGATACGGTACAGGTGCGCGTCATGGTAGGCGAACAAGCGGGCCTGCAGCATCCTGTCGGGGCTGAAACCCAATCCGGGCACGATGGAGGAGGGCGAGAACGCGGCCTGCTCGACTTCGGCGAAATAGTTCTCCGGGTTGCGGTTCAGCGTGATGACGCCGACTTCGATCAGCGGGAAGTCCGCGTGGGGCCAGACCTTGGTCAGGTCGAACGGGTCGTAGGGCGTGGCGCGCGCCTGCTCCTCGGTCATGACCTGGATGCAGAAGCGCCACCTGGGGTAGTCGCCCCGGGCGATGGCCTCGAACAGGTCGCGCTGCGCGTAGTCCGGGTCCTCGCCGGCCAGCCGGGCGGCGTCGCGCGGATGCAGGTTGCGGATGCCCTGCAGGCTGAGCACGTGGTATTTGACCCAGACGCGCCCGCCCTGGGCGTCGATCATGCTGAACGTGTGGCTGCCGAATCCATGCATGGCGCGATAGCCGTCGGGCGTGCCGCGGTCGGAGAACAGCGTGGTGACCTGGTGCAGCGATTCGGGCGACAGCGACCAGAAGTCCCACATCGCGGTGGGGTTCTTCAGGTTGGTGCGCGGGTCGCGCTTCTGGGTATGGATGAAGTCCGGGAACTTGATGCCGTCGCGGATGAAGAAGACCGGTGTGTTGTTGCCCACCAGGTCCCAATTGCCTTCGTCAGTGTAGAACTTGATGGCGAAGCCGCGCGGGTCGCGCTCGGTGTCGGCCGAGCCTTTTTCGCCACCCACGGTGGAGAAGCGGATGAAGACATCGGTCTTCCTGCCCACTTGCGCGAACAGATCGGCGCGGGTGTAGCGGGTGATGTCGCTGGTCACTTCGAAGATGCCGTAGGCGCCCGAACCCTTGGCATGCACCACGCGCTCGGGAATGCGCTCGCGGTTGAAGTGCTGCAGCTTTTCGACGAGGTGGAAATCTTCGATCAGCACGGGGCCGCGCGGGCCGGCGGTTTTCGAGTTCTGGTTGTCGGCGACAGGCGCGCCCGTGGCGGTGGTGAGAGTCGTCATTCCTGGCTCCGAATTGTCGAGGCCTCACGATAGGCCGCTTTCTTTCATTGGTAAATTGAATTGAATGAATCGCTGCAATAGTTCATTTCAATGAATGATAAAATGCCGCGTTCGTTCGTATCCGTCCCGGCGCAGCTTCCCGCCGGCCGGATCTTTTTCCCGGAAGCCGTGTTCGAGGAGAACCAGCGTGAAAAACCTCGTTTCGGTGCCGCTTGCGCACCGTGAACAACCTTGTCCCCACGAAACGGATGCCATCACCGGCGCCGGCCCCGCCAGCACGGGGCGCCGCCGCGTCCTGGGCTGGCTGGCGGCGGGCGTGCCCATCGCCGGCGCGTCGCTGGGCGCGCCGCGCATGGCCTGGGCGGCCGATCCGCTGTCCGTGGGGTTCGTCTACATGTCGCCCATCACCGACGCGGGCTGGACGCGCCAGCACGAGGACGGCCGGCTGGCCATGGTCGCCGCGCTGGGGCCGCGGGTGGCCACCCGCGTGGTCGAGAACGTGCCCGAGAATGCCGACGCCGAGCGGGTGATACGCGATCTCGCGCGCCAGGGCTGCAAGCTCATCTTCACCACGTCCTTCGGCTACATGGACGCCGTGATGCGGGTGGCGCGCGAGTTCCCGGGCGTGGTGTTCGACCAGGCCTCGGGCTACCGCCTCGCGCGCAACCTGGGCGCCTACAACATCCGCTTCTACGAAGGCCGCTACCTGGCCGGGCTGGTGGCGGGCGCGATGACGCGCAGCCATGTCCTGGGCTATGTCGCGGCCCTGCCCATCCCGGAGGTGATCCAGGGCATCAATGCCTTCACGCTGGCCGCGCGCAGCGTCAATCCCAAGGTCCAGGTGCGCGTGGTGTGGACGCAGAACTGGTTCGACCCCCCGCGCGAACGCGACGCGGCCCAGGCCGTCTTGCGCCAGGGGGCCGATGTGTTGACCAACCACTCGGGGTCGTCGGCGGTGGCGCAGGCCGCCGAGGCGGCTGGCGCGTGGATGCTGGGCTACACGTCCGACATGCGCAAATATGCGCCGACCCGCCAGCTCGGCGCCGTCGTGCACCGCTGGGGCGACCACTACATCCAGGCCGCGCGCGAAGTGCTGGATGGCAACTGGACCTCGCGCGCCATCATGGGCGGCCTGAAGGACGGCATGATCGCGCTCGAGGCCTTGTCGCCGCAGGTACCCCAGGCGGTGCGGGCGTCGGTGGACGAGGCGCGCCGGAAGATCGCGGCGGGCGAACTCCATCCCTTTGGCGGGCGGCTGGTCGACAACCAGGGCAAGGTGCGCCAGCCGTCCGGCGCGCCCAGCCAGAAGGACATCGACCACATGGACTGGTTCGTCGAGGGCGTGGTGGGCAAGGCCGTGGCCTGAAGGCGCCGCGCGCTCCGGTAAAGTAGCGGGACCGCGTGAACCGCGGGCGGTCCGGGCGGTCCTATCCGGGGCGGGTCCGGCGCGCCGCGCGTTCCGCCGGCCCGCATCGCGTGGGCGCTCGCCTTCGATCCACCTCTTTTCCCGCCGGCCATGACCACCGACATCCGTTCGCTCTCACCGCTGTCCCTCCTGGCCCAGGCCTGGCGCATGACCGTGCGCGACTGGCGCGCGGGAGAACTCAGGCTGCTGGCGATGGCGCTGGTCATCGCCGTTGCCTCGGTGTCCAGCGTGGGCTTCCTGGCCGATCGCATCCGCCAGGCGCTGGAACGGGATGCCGCCCAACTGCTGGGCGGCGACGTCGTGCTGATTTCCGACAACCGGGTCGACCCGGGACCGCTCGAAGAGGCGCGCCGGCTCGGGTTGTCGGTGACCGAGAACCTGCAGTTTCCGTCCATGGCCAGCGTCGGGACCGGCGACGCGGCGCGTTCGCAACTGGCGGCCCTGAAGGCCGTGCGGCCGGGCTATCCCCTGCGTGGCAGCCTGCGCGTGGCCGACGGCCCCACCGCGCCCGACGAGCCGACGCGCGAGATTCCCGCGCCCGGAACCGCCTGGGTGGACCCGCAGCTGCTGTCGCTGCTGGACGTGCGCGTGGGCGACGATCTGCAACTGGGGGACCGGCATTTCCGCATCGCCCGGGTGATCACGGTGGAACCCGATCGCGGCATGAATTTCATCAATGTGGCGCCGCGGGTCATGATCCGGGAGGACGACCTGGCGGCGACCGGGCTGGTGACCTTCGGCAGCCGCATCACCTATCGCCTGCTCGCGGCCGGGCAGCCGGCGGCGGCGCGCGAGTATGCCGCCTGGCTGCAGGCCCACCCGCAGCGTGGCCAACGCGTCGAAACGCTGGATTCCGGCCGGCCCGAGATGCGCCGGACCATCGACCGGGCACAGCAGTTCCTGTCGCTGGTGGCGCTGCTGGCGGCGTTGATCGCGGCGGTGGCTGTCGCGCTGGCGGCGCGGCGCTTTACGCTGCGGCATTTCGACAGCGTGGCGGTCATGCGCTGCCTGGGGGCGACGCAGACCACGCTGACCTGGCTGTTCGCCGCCGAGTTCCTGATCATCGCCCTGGGGGCGGCGGCCGTCGGCAGCGCGCTCGGCTATGCCGCGCACGAAGGCCTGATCGCCGCGCTGGGCGGCCTGATCACGACCGATCTGCCGCGTGCCGGGCCGCTGCCCGCGATACAGGGGTTTCTGGCCGGCGTCTGGCTGCTGATGGGCTTCGCGCTGCCGCCGCTGGCCCAGTTGCGCCACGTCGCGCCCGCCCGGGTGCTGCGCCGCGAGACCGGCACCGCCCCGGCGCAGACCGCGCTCGGCTATGGCGTGGGTGCGGCGGGCTTCGCGCTGCTGCTGCTCTGGTTCGCGCGCGACCTGAAGCTGGGCCTGATGGTCGCCGGCGGCTTCCTGGGCGGCTTCCTGCTGTTCTCCGGGATCTCCTGGCTGGGGCTGCGCTGGCTGGAGCCGTTGCGGCAATGGCAGCGCGGGCCCGTGGCCCTGCGTTTCGCGCTGGCCGGGGTGGTCCGCCGCCGCGGCGCCACGGTGGCGCAGATATGCGCGCTGGCGGTGGGGCTGATGGCGATCCTGCTGCTGTCCATCACTCGCGGCGATCTCGTCGAGGGATGGCGCGGCGCGGCGCCGCCCGATGCGCCCAACCGCTTCCTGATCAACATCCAGCCAGACCAGCGCGAGGCGGTCGCGCAACGCCTGGCGCAGGCGGGGCTGGGCCACGTGCAGTTGTACCCCATGATCCGCGGACGCCTGGTCGAGATCAACGGCCGCGAGGTCGGTCCGGCCGACTACCAGGACGATCGCGCGCAGCGGCTGGTGGACCGGGAATTCAATCTTTCCTATACGGACCGGTTGCCCGACCACAATCGCGACGTGGCCGGCCGCTGGCTGGATCCCGCCGCCGCCGAGGTCTCGATGGAGCAGGGCATCGCGAAGACCCTGGGCGTGAACCTGGGCGACACGCTCAAGTTCGACATCGCCGGCAATCCGGTCGATGTGAAGGTGACCGGGCTGCGCGCGGTGGACTGGGATTCCATGCAGGTCAACTTCTTCGCCATCCTGTCCCCGGCGGTGCTGCGAGACATGCCGCAAAGCTGGATCACCGCGCTGCACCTGCCGCCCGACAAGGCGGATCTGTCCAACGCCCTGATCCGCGAATTCCCCAACCTCACCATCTTCGACACCAGCGCCATCCTGAAGCAGGTTCAGGATGTCCTGGAGCAGGTGGTGGCGGCGGTGCAGTTCCTGTTCCTGTTCACGCTGGCCGCCGGCTGCCTGGTGCTGTATGCGGCCCTGGCCTCCACCCGCGACGAGCGGGTGCGCGAAGCCGGGCTGCTGCGCGCGCTGGGGGCCACGCGCCGGCAACTGGCGCTGGCGCAGTGGCTGGAGCTGGCAGCGATAGGCGGCGCGGCGGGTGTGCTGGCCGCGGCCGGCGCGTCGGCGATCGCATGGCTGCTGGCCCGCTACGTGTTCAATTTCGCGCTGACGCCCAATCCCTGGGTGTGGGCGACCGGGCTGCTGGTGGGCGTGGCATGCGCCTGGGTGGGGGGATGGATGGGGCTGCGCGGCGTGCTGCGCCAACCGCCGCTCGCGACCTTGCGGGAAGCGTAGTTCAAGCCGGCCTCCCGCGGGCGTCGCGCGGCGTTTTTTCCGCTTTTGACAGAAACCGAGATGAACGACAAGACGATACTGATACGCGAGCCGGAGGAACCGGCCCCGGCCGGCCAGACCGTGTTCGACCTGATAGGCGGCGAAGCGCGTGTGCGAGAACTGGTCGACCGGTTCTACGACCTGATGGACCTGGACGCGGACCTGGCGGATTTGCGCGCCGCGCACGGGCCGTCGCTGGACCAGGCCAGGGAGAAGCTGTTCTGGTTCCTGTGCGGCTGGATGGGCGGCCCCGATCACTACATCAGCCGCTTCGGCCATCCCCGCCTGCGGGCGCGCCATCTGCCGTTCTCGATCGGCAACAAGGAGCGCGACCAGTGGGTGGTCTGCATGGGGCGGGCGATGCAGCAGGTCGGCGTCGAGCCGGCGCTGGCCGACAAGCTGCTGGCCTCGTTCTACAACACGGCGGACTGGATGCGGAACCGGCCGGAATAGGGCCGGCTCAGCCGCCGCCGTCCGGCCGTTCCCAGGGCGGCGTACCTCCCAGGTGTTCGCGCAGCCAGGACAGCAGCAGTTCCATGCGCGGCAACGTGCGCTTGCGGACCGGAATCAAGGCCTTGAGCCAGACGTCCTGCAAGGGATGCTCTTCCAGCAGCGCCACCAGGCCGCCGTCCGCGAGCGCCCGCCGCGCGACGTAGGTGGGCAGCACGGCGATGCCGTTGCCGGCGCGGGCGGAGGCGTACAGCGCGTAGTTGTCGTTGGCGCCCAGGCGCGCGGGCACATCGATGCTGACGGGGCCGCTCGCGCTGTTGAAGTGCCAGCTGTGGCCCGTGGGGTTGAACACCAGGCAGTCGTGGTCGGCGAGGTCCCGCGGATGGCGCGGCGCCGCCCGGCGTTCGAGATAGGCGGGCGCGGCGCAGACGACCTGGCGCAGCGGGCACAGCGGTTCGTCCACCACGCCCTCGTAGCTGTCGGCGCGGCCGCTGACCGAGATGTCGAAGCCTTCCTCGGCGGGATTGGCCGACCGGTCCAGCAGCATGATCTCCAGGGTCAGTCGTTCATGGCGCCGCTGGAAGGCCGCCAGGATGTCGGCCAGGTACAGCACCGTGAGCGAGGTCGGCGCCCGCAGGCGGATGTGGCCGTCCACGGCATCCTGGTCGCGCTTGAGTTCCGAGGCGATGTCGTCGAAATCGCCGACCAGCGTGCGCGCCCGGGGGTGGAACTTGTGGCCGGCCTCGGTCAAGGCCACGCGGCGGCTGGAACGTTCGAACAGGCGCGTGCCCAAGGTCCATTCGAGGTGGGCGATGCGCTTGGCGACGACCGATGGCACCGTATCGAGCTGGCGCGCGGCTTCGGAGAAATTGCCGCCGCGTACCGTGGCGAGGAAGGCGCGCAGATTGGCCAGGGTATCCATCGTCTATTCCAGAGTGCAAAAGCTGGTGCTTCGAATTAGACCAGATAATCCATTTTGAAATAGATAACATGTCCGCTTCCCTGAATGACGAGGTGCAGCGATGACATCGGCACATCCGGCCAGCGTGACCGAACCCGCGCGGCAGACCCCCATCGTGGGTGAATTCGACGTGGTGGTGCTGGGAGGCGGGCCCGCCGGCATGATGGCCGCCGCCTCGGCGGCGCGCCATGGCTGCCGTACCTTGCTGATCGAGCGCTACGGATTCCTGGGCGGCATGGGCACGGCCGCGGGCGTGACCAATTTCTGCGGCCTGCACGCCAATGTCTTCGGCGACAACCGGCGGGTGGTGCACGGCCTGGCCGGCGAGCTGCTGGCCACGCTGGAGAAGCTGGGCGGTCTGTGCGAGCCGCACCGCATGTTCCAGGACAAGATCATGGCGCAGGCCTACGACAACGCGGCCTACAAGCTGGCGGCCGACGACCTGGTCGTTTCCAGCGGCAGCCAGGTCCTGTTCCATGCCCAGGCGGCCGGCGTGCTGATGCGTTCGCCGGGCGAGATCGCCGCGCTGCTGGTCGAGACCAAGTCCGGCCGCGGCGCCGTGGTCGGCAGGATCTACATCGATTGCTCGGGCGACGGCGACATGGCGGCCTCGGCGGGCGTGCCCTACGAGAAGGGCGACGGCCACGGCGGCATGCTGTATCCGTCGACCATGTTCCGCGTGAACAATGTCGATCCGGCCCGCGCCGGCAAGGCCTGGGAACACTTCGGCGGCCTGATGGAGGAAGCCGCCCGGCATGGCCGCCGCTTCGCGCGCAAGACGCCCATCGTCCGGCCGCAGAAGAACCCGGTCGAATGGCGCGCCAACGTGACCCAGCTCAGCAACCCGGACGGCAGCGCGATCGACGGCACCGATGCCTGGCAACTGAGCGAGGGCGAATTGCAGGGCCGGCGGCAGGCACGCGACTTCTTCGAGTTCCTGCGCGAGTACGCGCCGGGCTTCGATGCCTCGTACATCCTGGAGATCGCGCCGCAGGTCGGCATACGCGAGACGCGCCGCGTCGTCGGCGAATACCTGTTGACCGAGGAGGACGTGCTGGGCTGCGCGAGCTTCGAGGACACCATAGGCGTGAACGGCTGGCCGGTGGAGGCCCACGTCGCCGGCGACATCGTGTTCAAGTTCGTCGATGTGCCCAACGTCCGGGGTTTCAACCACCTGCCGTACCGCATGCTGCTGCCGCTGGGCGTGGACAACCTGCTGGTGGCGGGACGCTGCGCCTCGATGACCCACATGGGCCAGTCCGCCGCGCGCGTGACCGGCCCGTGCTTCGCCATGGGCCAGGCGGCCGGCACCGCGGCGGCCCTGTCGCTGCGCGCAGGCGTGGCGCCGCGCAGGCTGGACGTGCCCGCGTTGCAGCGCGTCCTGCAACAGGACGGGGCCTACCTGGGCCGCGACATGTAGCGGCGGCGCCGGGCCGGGATCAGGCGCGGCCGCCGATGAAGCCGGTGGCGTTGATCTCGACCCTCAGGGCGGGGGTGGCGAGTCCGGTCACCTCGACCAGGGTGCAGCAGGGAAAGTCGCCAGTGAAGAATTCCTTGCGCGCCCGCCAGACCTCCTGTCTTTCCTCGATCCGGGTCACGAACACGTTGAGCTGGATGATGTCGTCCATGACGGCGCCGCAGGCTTCGACCAGGTGCCGGATTTTCTGGAAGGTCCGCCGCGACTGGTCGTACATGCTGCCATCGCCTTCCACGCCGCCGGAAAGGTCGTGGGCGGTCATGCCCGAGATGAAGAACTGGCCGTTGTGGACCTTGCAATTGGTCCAGGTCTGGGGCGGCGCGGGCTTGACTTCGGGCGCATGGATGCTTTTCATGGTGGGTGAGTCTCCTGGGGTGGACGCGGGGGTTCAGGGCACCGCGTCGGCTTGCGTGGAAGGATGCGCCGCGGCGAAGGGCAGCAGCGATTCGCAGCGTTGCGCGATGGCGACGAGGCGGGGGTAGGGGCGCAGATCGCAGCCGAACCGGCGTGCGTTGTAGAGCTGGGGCACCAGGCAGACGTCGGCGATGCCCGGTTCGTCGCCGCAGCAGTAGTCGCCGTCCCAGCCCCAGTGTTCCAGCGAGGCTTCGAAGGCCTGCAGTCCGGCGGCGATCCAGGTGGCGTACCAGTCGCTGCGGGCGGTCTCGTCCAGGCCGAGGCGCTGTTCCAGATGGCGCAGGACCCGGACGTTGTTCAAGGGATGGATGTCGCAGGCGACGATGTTGGCCAGCATGCGCGCGTAGGCGCGCCGGTGGATGTCCGAGGGAAGCAGCGCGGGCGAGGGATGGCGTTCCTCCAGGTATTCGAAGATCGCCATCGACTGGGCCAGCTCGAAGCCTCCGTCCTGCAAGGCGGGGACCAGGCCTTGCGGATTGGTGCGGAGGAACGGCCCGGCCCGGTGATCCATGCGCGGCAGGCTGACATACTCCGGCCGGTAGGGCAGGCCCTTCCAGTTGAGCATGATGCGCACCCGGTACGAGGTGGACGAGCGCCAGTAGGTGTAGAGCGTGAGCATGACGGGATATCCCTTCAGCGCCGGTTGCCGGGCGCCCAGGGCAGGAAGCGCCGTTCGAATTCGTCCACGATCGTGAAGAAGATCCAGCCCAGCGCGCCGATGACCACGATGCCGACGAACATCACTTCGATGTTGAAGGTCTGCCAGGAATCCCAGACCAGGAAGCCGATGCCGCTTTTCGAGCCGACGAACTCGGCGCTGACCAGCACCAGCAGCGACACGCCCAGGCTCAGCCGGATGCCGGCGATGATCATGGGCAGCGCGCCGGGAAGCGCGATGGTCAGGATGCGGCGCAATCGGCCGACCCGGAAGCTGTGGCCGACGTCCCAGTAGATGCGTTCGACGTTCAGCACGCCCGCCGCCGAGTTGATCGCCATGAAGAAGAACACCGCGATCGCCACCAGGACGTACTTGCTGACCTCGCCTATGCCGAAGATCACCATGATCAGCGGGAAGATGGCGATCTTGGGAATGGGGTAGAGCGAGGCGATGACGGGGGACAGCACGGCCTTGACCAGCGGCGAGAGTCCGATGGCGATGCCGGTGAGCACGCCGGGAATGGCGCCCAGCGCGAAACCGATGCCTATGCGCACCAGCGATATGCCCACGTGGCGGGCCAGTTCGCCCGATTGGGCGAGCGCCCAGAACGTGCCGGCGATCTGGCTCGGCGACGAGAACAGCCGCGCGTCGACCAGGCCCGCGCGGACCAGGGCTTCCCAGGCCGCCAGGATGAGCAGGGGCGTGGCGACCGACAGCAGGCGCTCCAGGCGCTGGCGGCGGCGTTCCGCGTGTCCAATATCGCGCGAGGGTTCGATGGGGATCAAGTCCTCAGCCATGTCCGTCTCCTGTCTGGTCGGACTGGGTTTGCAGGAAGGATTCCTGGATGTGCGCGGCCACCCGCGACACCAGATCGATATAGGCGCGATCGGCGCGCAGGGCCGCGTAGGAACGCGGGCGGGCGAAGGGCGAGGCCAGCGTGGCGCGCACGCCGCCCGGGCGGCCGCCCAGCACGACGACCCGGTCGGCCAGCAATACCGCCTCGTCGACGGAATGGGTGATGAAGACAACCGTCTTGCGCGTTTCTTCCCAGATGCGCAGCAGCTCTTCCTGCATGACCGCGCGGTTCTGCTCGTCCAGCGCGGAGAACGGCTCGTCCATCAGCAGGATCTCGGGATCGTTGGCGAATGCGCGGGCGATGGAGACGCGCTGTTTCATGCCGCCCGAAAGCTGGTGCGGGTAGGCATGGGCGAAAGGCCGCAGTCCCACCTTGTCGAGGTAGTAGTCGATCCGCCGCTTCATTTCCGGTTTCGGCATGCCGCTCGAACGCACGCCGTAGGCCACGTTGTCGTATACGCTCAGCCAGGGAAAGATGGAGTGTTCCTGGAACACCACCGAGGTCAGCGGCCTGCCCGCCGGTGCCGGCCGCATGGCGAGCCTGCCGTCGGTGTGGGTGTCCAGCCCGGCCAGGATGCGCAGCAGCGTGGTCTTGCCGCAGCCCGAGGGCCCGACGATGCAGACGAACTCCCCGTCCAGGATGTCCAGGTCGACGCCGCGCAGGGCCGTGTATTCGCCCTTGCCGGCCAGAAAACGCTTGCCCAGGTTTTCCATGACGATCGCGCGGCGGCGTCCGGGAGGCGCCGCCACGCCAGGGGAAAGCGAGAACTCGGGCATCGCTTTCATCCGCGTCTCCTACGGCGTGAAGGTGGATTCGACGGCCTGGCGGCCGTCGTGGTCGGGATAGGGCTGTTCGCGGTACATGCCCAGCGCGCGCATGACCGGTTCGTCGGTGATGCAGAACAGGATGGCATCGCGTCCGTGCGGATTCCGGTGCTCGTGCCAGGCCCAGTTCGGAATGACGAAGACGTCGCCGCGGGCCCAGTCCAAGCGCTGGCCATTGACGATGCTGCTGCCCTCGCCCTCGATCACGTAGTGGACGGTGCTGGCCGTGGCGCGGTGCGCCCGGGTGTGCTCGCCGGGCCTCAGGAGCTGCGCGCGGCAGGACATCGTCGGCAGGGTGGGGCCGGAGGTCCGGGGGTTGACGTACTCCAGGAGGATGCCGTCGCAGGGGCTGCCGTCTTCCCGGCGCAGGCGCTCGATGGACTCGCGCATGTCTTGCCAGCGGTACCGCATGACGGGTTGGGGCGAGGGGTCGCCGTCCCAGCCCGCTGGCCGGGCGTGGCCGTAGCGGGCCGTCGTATAGCCTTCGGGCCGCGGCGGGGCCGAGTCGTCGTCGCCCGGCTCGAACCAGCTGGCCTGCAGCAGGTTGACCAGCGGGTAGTCCAGCGCATCCAGCCAGACGATGTCGTGCGCCGTATCGTTCCTGTGTCCGTGCCAGGTGCCGGAGGGCGTGAGCAGCAGATCGTTTTCCTCCATGCGCAGCGGCTCGCCCTGGACACAGGTGAAGACTTCGCCTCCCTGGCTGCGGGCCGCGAACCTGACGGCGCCGGCCTGGTGGCGGTGGGCGGGCGCGCGTTCCCCGGGACGCACCAGCTGCAGGGCGGTCGCCAGGGTATGGGAGGTCGAGAACTGGGCTCGCAGGTCGGGATTCGTGTGCTCCATCGATCGCCGCTCGGCGCCGCGCTCCAGGGTCACGAGCTCCCCCGCCCGCATGAGGTGGGCAAGCACGTGGTCCCACTTCCACAGGAACGGCCGGTAGCTGACGGCAGGCTGCATGGACACGAATTGCGAGACGTACTTCCAGGTGGGCACCAGGCGCGCCCGTTCCATGTCGGCATGCAGTTGTTCGAGGCTGTCGGAGGTCATATCAGTCATCCATGCTGCCGCGAGCCACCTGTGTCGAATGAAACGGGGGCCGCATGATCCAGGACGCCGCGGATCCGGCTTTGCCGGTCCGCCGGCGTTGCCCCCTTGAGGGGGCGCGCGAAGCGCGTAGGGCGTGGGCTTGCATGTCAATTGACTCCTTGGCGGGGGCCCTTGCGGCCCAGGCGATCCAGGGCTGAGTCCAGGTAGCGGTAGTCGACCAGCTCGGACAGCCTGGGTTGTGTCTTGAGCAGCCCCAGTCCCGCGTACCACGCCATGCTGTCCTTGATGGTCTGCAGGTTCAGGTAGCCGTCGGGGTCGAATCCCGGGTAGACCACTTTCTTGAGCAGCTCCTGGTTCTTGAAGGCTGCGATGTGGCGGCTGAGCGCATGCTCGGTCACGTCGCGGGGGGCCCGGCCGTCCAGGGAATCGAGATAGGCGCGGATGCCGCGGACGTAGGCGGCCATCCATTTCCTGCCAACGTCGGAGTCGGCCTGGGTCAGGCTGGGGCCATAGATGATCCCGGCGATCTGGAAGTCGGGAGAGGTCTGGTCGAACCCCAGCAGGCGCGCGCCGATCTGCCGCTGGACGATGACCGTGACCAGGGGTTCGATCATCAGCGCGGCGTCCACCGCCTTGTTGGTGAGCGCGGCGATCATGCTGGGAAAAGCGAGTTGTTCGAGTGCGACATCGTTCAGGCCCAGTCCGGCGGTCCGCAGGGCCATGTCCAGTTGCAGCTCCATCGGGGAATGGCGGGAAGGTGTTGCCACCTTCATGCCCTTGATGTCGCCGATGCTCTTGACCCGGCCGGAATCGACGAGGTCCTTGCGCACCACGAGTGCATTGAATCCGTGCCCCGGGGAATTGCGCCCCTTGTCCGCGACCAGCTTGAAGGGCAGCCCGCGCAGCGCGCCGTTGAACAGTGCCAGTGTCGGCGCGCCGGAAGCGACATCGAGCTGGCGGGCGCTGAGCGGGGCCACCATGTCGGCGGTGTTGCTGAACGACACGAACTCCACGTCCAGTCCTTCTTCCTTGAAGTAGCCCTGTTCGTAGGCGATCAGCGCCGGTGCCTCGGACAGGCTGTCGAGCATGCCGACACGCACTTTGCGCAGGGGTTTGCCCGGCTGCGCGGCAAGCAGGCGAGTCCACGGCGACAGCGCGGCGAGAGCCAGGGGCAGGGTTGCCAGCCGGCGCCGGGTGGGCGAGGGAACGGTGGCGGGAGGAGGGCGTCTGCTGTTCATGGAGGTTCCTTGGCGAGGGAAGGGTCAATCGACCGCGTACGCGGCGCCGTCCGCGCGAGGATCGGCGGCGGCAACGAAACCCCCGGATGGCATGGTTCCCAGCACCTGCGCCGCTCCCAGCATGCCCAGCGACTTGTCGCTGATGATATGGCCTAGCGCGCGGAGCCGGTCGAGCAGCGCTCCATCGAGGCGGCGGTCGACGCGGATCTCGTAGGGGTGGGCGAGATGGCCGGGGTCGCTGCCGGGAAAGAGTTCCCAACGGGGCTGGTCCACCGCCTGCCGCAGCGACAGGCCGCGGTTGAGGACAGCGTCGATGATCTGCAGGTTCCATTGGGGTTGCCCGTCGCCGCCGGCGGTGCCTCCCGCGAGGACCGGCCGCCGCCGGGGGTCCAGGGCCATATAGACGTGCAGCGTGGACATGGTGCGCTTGCCGGGGGCGAGGTGGTTCGGCGAGCGGATGTCGGGCGAGAATCCACGGCCCGCGCGATTGTTCAGCAGCACCCCCGTGCCGGGCACGACGACGCCCGCGCCGAATGGCGTCGAGATGCTGGTGATGTAGCTGACCACGTTGCCCTGGGCGTCGGCCGCCACGAAGCAAGTGGTGTCGCCGCTGCCGAGTGACCAGCGGGCGCGCGGCAGCGCCGTGGCGGCCCGTGACCGGTCGATGGCGGCGGCGATCCGGTCCAGGCGCGGGCCCGCGAGCAGTTGGGGCAGCGGATTGGCCGTGAAGCGGGGGTCTCCCAGGAAGTCGTTGCGGTCGGCGAAAGCATGCTTGAGCGCCTCGATCATGCAATGCGCGCGCAGCCCGTCGTCCTCGGCCGGAAGGTCCAGCCTGTCCAGGATGCCCAGGGACTCCAGCAGGACGACGCCCTGGGCGACGGGCGGGTTGCTGACGACCCATCCGTCGCCATAGGGGATCAGGATGGGGGGAGCAGCCTCGGCGAAGATGCCGTCGAAATCCGATTCGCGGAAGGGGCCGCCGTTCTGGCGGCTCAACTCGGCCAGGCGGGCGCCCAGGCCCGCGCCGTAGAAATCGTCCCGGCCGCGGGTGGCCAGGCGCTCGAGCGTGCGCGCCAGGTCGGGTTGCCGGAGCGATTCGCCCTCGCGAGGCGCGCGCCCGTCTATCAACAGCGCCTGCCGCGCACCGGGGTCGGCGGCCAGGAGTGCTTCGTTCAAGGCGAAGAATCTGGCGCAGAAGTGCGGTGTCTCGCATCCCCGTTCCGCCAGTTCGATCGCCGGCGCCAGCAACTCGCCGAAGGACAGCCGGCCACTCGCGTACCGGTCATAGGCCAGGCACATCGCATCCACCGCGCCGGGAACCGAGGCCGAGCCCAAGCCGCGCATCGGCAGGGTGCCTTCGGCGCCTTCCGCGAGCGCCGAGGGCGCCGGGCCCGCGCCGTTGATCGATGTGGTCTGGCCGGTCGCCGCGTCGTGCCAGAGGATGAAGCTGTCGCCCCCCAGGCCGCTCATCATCGGCTGCGCCACGCCCAGCGCCGCCGCCATCGCGATGGCGGCATCCATGGCGTTGCCGCCGCGTTCGAGCATGGTCCGGCCAGCGGCGCTGGCCGCCGCATGGGCGCTGGCCACGACGCCGCGTCCGGCGGCCGACAGTGGCCGGGGCGGCGATACGGGCGGAAGAGGATCAGGCGGTTGCATGAGCGCCTCGCGTCGCGGCGGCCGCCTCGATGAACTCCGGGGCGATCCATGCTTGCAGGTCAAAGTCTTGTTCCAGCAGCCCCATGCCGAGCAGAAAATCCTTCTGGGCGGCGACAGCCTGGACATGGACGGGATCGAGCGTCGGCGCGAGCCGGGCCGCCACGTCGTCGCCATGGGCCGCGTACAGCCATTCCTTCGTGGTGCCGACGTCCTCGGCCAGAATGGCGGCCGCGTCCGAAGGCTGGGCGCGCGCCCAGTCGGCGGCGTCGAACAAGGCCGCCAGGTAGCGGACGACCAGGTCGGGCCGGGTACGCGCAAGGGTTCCGTCCACGGTCAGGATCGCGGGCACCTGGTTGTTGCTGCGCAGCGCGGGAGAGGGCGCGGCGCCGATGTCGACGACGACCCGGGCGCCCAGGAAGGCCGTCAGCTGCGCGCCGGCCGGGCTGGCGGTGTAGATCGCGTCGACCTCGCCGCGCACCAGGGCCAGGGCTTCCCGGCTCTGCCGGCGCGCGCGGGGCGCGCCGTGCCAGAGCGAGCCGCGCTGCGAGGCGCCGCCCGTGGGAATCTGGCCCTCGTCGATGGGCAGCGCGACGAATTCCACGTCGGCGGGCGCCAGGCCGGCAAGCTGGAGCGCGCTGTGATAGCCGCGCAGGCACATCGCCTGCCAGTAATCGATCTGTTCGCCCGGCCGGCAGGGAACGCCCACGCGCCTGCCGCGCAGGTCGCCGCCGTCGCGGATGCCGCTGTCGGGCAAGGCGATCACCGCCTGGTACTCATCGATCCAGCCGGTCGCGATGACGAGGGTATCGGCGCCCCGCGCCCGGCTCCAGATCGGCGGGATCATGCCGCCCTGGCGGAACAGCCCGGGCTGGCCGTGGTCGAAATGGGCTTCGCGCACCTGGCGGTCCAGCGAGGCGTTGAGCGATTGCACGGCGATGCCCAGCGGCGCGAAGGCGGCGTCGAGCAGCCCGCGTTCGATGGCGACTCCCGATGCGGTCGGCAGCGGGCAGCGCGTGTACCACAGCGTCCGGGCGGCCTGCATGTCAGCGTGCTCCGCTCGCCGTCGCCGCGGAGAAGTCGAACAGGCGCGCGGCGTTCTGGTGGAACATTTTTTCCAGCAGCGCGGGGCTCAGATCGTCCCGCTCCTCGTATTCCTCGGCGATGCTGTCGTGCGCGGCCTCGTCGAAATGCGGCATGTCGCTCGACACCAGCAACGACTGTTCACCCAGTACCGAGGCCGCGTAGTTGATGTCGTCGTCGGGTTCGCTGCCGACGTGGATGCGGCCACTGGCGAAGTAGTCGGCGGCGTTGGTCTTGCCGCCCCGTTCGATGGTGCGCAGCGCGGCGGCCATCCAGGTGCATCCGCCGCCTTCGAGGAAGGCCCATTTCAGGCGTGGGAAATCGTCGAGCAGCGTTCCCTCCATCAGGTTGTAGAAGGCGTACTGGACGGTCAGGGTGCTGAGCAGCCGGCGGGAGTAAGGGGGGTAGAAGGTCTTGCGCTCGGCCGCGGGATGGGTCAGGCCGTCGAACATCGCATACATGGATGGCGCGCCCAGGCCCAGGTGCACGACGATGGGCAGTCCCTGGCGCTCGGCCTCGGCGAAGATGGGGTAATGCCGGGGATCGTCCATGGGGCGGTCCCACTCCAGGCCGCGGGCCAGGACGCTGACCGCGCCGCCCAGCTTGCGCACGCGGCGGATCTCCTCGACCGCGACGTCCGGCTGGCGGTATGGCACGACGGCATTGAAAAAGATGCGTCCGCCGGATTCCGCGCAGGCGCGGGCCATGAAGGTGTTGTAGCTGCGGATCAGCGCGGCTTCGAGATCGGGATCCTCGCACAGGGTCGAGAGCACGAAGGACGGATGGACGATCTGCTTACCGACATTCATCCTGTCCATGGCGGCTACACGGGCGGGGACATCGGTGATCTGCTGGACGCCCGGCGAGAAGGTCTTGCGGGCGGCCATCGCGTTGCCGGCGATGGGAGTGGCGCCGAAGTGGCGGAGCTTCCGGTCGATGACCCAGAAGGTGTTCCAGTCCTGGAAGCCCGTGTCCGTTGGCGCGGCGAAGGGCAGCGGGCGGCGGGCGTGGTAGGCGGGATCCAGATGCGCCCAGGTCGCTTCGGATTCGATGACGTGGGAATCGGTATCGATGATCATGGGAGGCCTGCTCCGGGTGAGGGAAATATGACGTTGATCAATATTGCTTGAGCATGATTCAAATCAATATATGATGTCCCCAGGCCGATCGATGCTTCTTGATCGGGTGCCCGAAAGGAACATGATTGGGCCAAGCATAGACCAGGCTGTTCCACGGGTAGAAGTTGATTTATTGATCAATGTCCCGGATCGGAATGCATGGGAACAGGAGCCTGTACATGCCTGGAATCGACGAGGTCCACTACATGACGGCCGAGGACGCCGCCAAGGTGTTGCGCGTCAAGAAACAGACGCTCTATGCCTACGTCAGCCGGGGGTGGATACGGCGCCAGCGCCAGGGCGACGACGGTCCGGTCATGTATCTGCGCGAAGACGTGGAGCGGATGGGGTCGCGCAGCCGTGCACGGGCCGAAGGCGGGCCATCGAAGGGGGGGAGCCATCAGCCTCATTGGTCGGAGCCGATCATCCAGACCGCCATCACCGAAATCACGCCACGGGGGCCGATCTACCGGGGTTTTGCCGCGGTCGACCTGGCGGCAGGCGGCGAGCGCTTCGAGAACCTGGCCGAGATGCTCTGGACGGGCGTGCGTTCGGAGGAGCCGGAAAGCTGGCCGCCGGAGCCTTTGCCGGTTCTGGCGGCACATCTGTTCCGCGAACTGGGCGGATCGATGGAGCCGATTCAGTACTTCGGCGTGGCGGTTTCGCTGCTCGCCGCCGCAGGCGACCTGCGCCACGACACGCGTCATGGAACGACCATCGCCGACGCGCGCGCCGCGCTGTCGCTGTTCGCCGGCTGCCTGGGCTACCTGGGCCCGGAGGCCGGGTTCGTCATGGGACGCGAAGGGGAAACGCTCGCGGCCCATCTCCTGCGAGCCGTCGGCGCGCAGGCGAATCCGGTCCGTGAGCGCGCTCTCAACGCCGCGTTGGTGCTGCTGGCGGATCATCACCTGACGCCCCAGGCCGTCGCCGTCCGGCTTGCCGCCTCCAGCGGCGCCAGCCTGCCGCACTGCCTGAATGCCGCGCTGAGCGTGCACAGCAATTCGCGCAGCCGGCGGGTGTACCGGCGCATCGAGGATCTGTTGCTGGAAGCTCCCGACGAAGCGGGCTTCCTGGCGCGGATCGAGGAGTCGCTGCGTTCCAGCGGCCGGGCGCCGGGATTTTTCCATCGCATGTATCCCCAGGGCGACCCGCGGGTCGCCCCGCTCTTGTCCCTGGCGGCGGGCGCGCAGCCCACCCGCGGTCGCCGTCCGGACTGGATCGGGTATCTGGCCGCCGTCCGGGCGCGTACGGGCATGGCGCCCACCGCCGAGGCGGCCCTGACCGTGTTGTGCCACGGCCTGGGCCTGCCGCGCCGTTCGCCGGGTGCCATCTACGCGCTGGCGCGCACGGCCGGGTGGATCGCCCATGCCATCGAACAGCGGATGGCGGGGGTGATGCTCAGGCCGCGGGCCCGTTATCTCGGATAGGAATGCCGCCGGGCATCGCGTCTTCCCTCTAAAATCCCACGTTTTGGGGGCCGAGTCTTGACTGAATACCTGTTGTGGGGCAGCGCCGTCGCTGCCGTGCTCGCGGCATTGTTCGCGCTGTTGGCGCTGCTGCGCAAGTCGGGGGCGGATCCGCGCCTGGATCAGATCCTGGCCGAACAGGAGCGCATGGACCGAACGCTGCGGGCCGACATCACCGAGAGCCAGCGCGGTCTGCGGACGGAGCTGGCCGAGTCCACGCGCGGACTGCGCACCGAGCTGGGCCAGACGTTGGCCCAGGGCCTGCAGGCCCTGGGCGGCCAGCAGGCGCAGCAGGCCCAGGTGCTGAACCAGCAGCTCGACGCCTTCGCCCAGAACCTGACCACGCTGACGGCGCAATTGCAGGAACGCTTCGAGGCGCTGCGCGTGTCGCTGACCCGCGACGCCGCGGCCAACCGCGACGAAAGCGCGCAAGCCTTGCAGCGTTTCGCCGACCGCTTCTCCGAACAGTTGCGTGTGCTGACCGAGGCGAACGAACGCCGCATGGTCGAGGTCCGCACGACCGTGGAGCAGCGGCTCAAGGACATGCAGGCCGACAACTCCGTGAAACTCGAAGAAATGCGCCGCACCGTGGACGAGAAGCTGCACGCCACGCTCGAGCAGCGGCTGGGCGAATCCTTCAAGCTGGTCTCCGACCGGCTGGAGGCCGTGCACAAGGGGCTGGGCGAGATGCAGACGCTGGCGGCCGGGGTCGGTGATCTCAAACGCGTGCTGACCAACGTGAAGACGCGCGGGACCTGGGGCGAAGTGCAACTCGGCATGCTGATCGAGCAGACCATGACGCCGGCGCAATACGGCCGCAACGTCAAGCCGGTGCCCGGCAGCGACGAACTCGTGGAATTCGCCATCCGCCTGCCGGGCCGTGCCGACGATGCCGTGCCAGTATGGCTGCCGATCGACGCCAAGTTCCCCAAGGAGGAATACGAGCGGCTGGTGGATGCGCAGGAGCGTGCCGACCTGGAGGCGGTGCGCGCCGCCGGGCAGGCCTTCGAGCGCGGGGTGGAACTGGAGGGCCGCCGCATCGGTTCCAAGTACATCGCGCCGCCGCACACGACCGACTTCGCCATCATGTTCCTGCCCACCGAGGGGCTGTACGCCGAGGTGTTGCGGCGGGCCGGGTTGATGGACAAGTTGCAGGCGCTGCGGATCAACGTGGCCGGCCCCAGCAATCTTGCCGCGCTGCTGAACAGCCTGCAGATGGGGTTCCGGACGCTGGCGATCGAGCAGCGTTCGTCCGAGGTCTGGAAGGTGCTGGGGGCGGTCAAGTCGGAGTTCGGCAAGTTCGGCGATGCGCTGGCCAGCGTCAAGAAAACGCTGGAAACCGCCAGCAACAAGATCGGGCAGACCGAGGTGCGCACCCGCGCCATGCTGCGCAACCTCAAGACCGTCGAGGCCCTGCCGGAAGGCGAGACGCGGCAACTGCTGGGGGCGGACGACGACGATCTCGGGGCGGACGAGGCCGAGGTCGAGCCGGGCGGCTAGTCCGCCGTCCGGGATGCAAAAAGAAAGAACGCAGGAGTAACAAAGGAGACAATTGCCCTGCATTGTCCATCGTCTACCGACGCGGCGAGTGCCAATATGGCGGCACTTGTTCACAAACACGTGGGATAGAGATGACAATGAAGAACGGGCATTTCAACGTTGGGCGCTACCTGGTCGGCGGCAAGGTCGTCATCGGCTGCCCCCAGGGCGACAACGTCGATGTCGTGTGCGAAAGCGACGAGCTTCCCCGCATCCTGGAAGCCGGCGCCGGCAGCGCGATCCGCCGGGTGGCGAGCGCCGAGGCGCGGCTCCTGCCGCCGCTCGACCGGGCCTCCCGGGTTTTCGCCGTTGCCGTCAACTATCGGGAACATGGCGCCGAGGCCAAGACGCTGCCCCCGGTCCGGCCCATCATTTTCTACAAGGCTCCTTCGAATTTCGTCGCCCATGGCGAGGTGTTGAATCCGAACAAGAAGATGACCGCCAAGTTCGACTACGAGGGCGAGATCGCTGTCGTCATCGGTCGTGAATGCAAGGATGCATCGCTGGAAACGGCGCTGGATCACGTCGCCGGGATCTGTGCCCTGGACGATGGTTCGGCCCGTGATCTGACCCGGGTATCGCTCGGCCCTCCGGGACCGGAAGCGAAGACCTGGCCCGACTGGACCGCGGCCAAGGGGCTGGACGGCGCGTCCGCGTTGGGCCCCACCATCTCCTGCGGGCCGGACATCGTCGCCGCGCTGCGCGCGCGCACCCTGAGGATCTCGACCCGCCTCAACGGCGAGGTCGTGCAAGACGAGAGCATGGCCGAGATGGTCTTCTCCACCGAGGAGTTGATCGTTGCGCTGTCTTCCTACATGACGCTGTTGCCTGGCGACGTCATCGCGACCGGTACGCCGGCGGGTGTCGGCTCCGCCCGCAATCGCTTTCTTGCCTCGGGCGATGAACTGCAAGTCCAGGTCAGTGGATTGGATCCACTCTGTGTAAAGGTGGGATGAAAATGGAAAAAGTCGACAACCAGGGCCCGCAGAAACAAGCCGAGCGGATGAGGCGCCTGACGGAAACCGCGAAAGATACGACGATGGGCAAAGTGCTGCGGCAGTTCTGGCACCCCATTGCATTGTCGAAAAGCGTGGCGCCGGGGACTGCCAAACGGGTCCGCCTGCTCAGCGAAGACTTGACGCTTTACCGGGGCGAGAGCGGCACCGTCCATCTGGTGGGCGCGCGCTGCGCGCATCGGGGAACGCTGCTGCATACCGGCTGGATCGAAGGCGATCAAGTGCGCTGCATGTATCACGGCTGGAAATACGACGGCAACGGCCAATGTACCGAGCGCCCGGCCGAGCGGGCCGGCACCGAGGGCCACGTGCGGATTCCCGCCTATCCGGTCCGGGAATACTGCGGCGTGATTTTCACCTACATGGGGGAGGGGGCGGCACCCGATTTCGACCTTCCCCGCCGGATGTTCTGCGAGCAAGAAGGCGTTTTCCTGCTGCAGCGCAAAGAAATATGGCCGTGCAACTGGCTCCAGGTCGCGGAAAACTCCCTGGATGCGGTGCACGTGAGCTTTGCGCATCAGATGGGAAAGGTCGGCGCCTTTGGCCAGGCGATTCCGGCGGAAGTCCCGGAAGTCAGCTACGAGGAAACCTCGGCGGGTATTTGCCAGACGGCCGTGCGCAAGCTTGGCGACAAGAACCAGGTGCGCGTGAGCGATTGGACGTTTCCCTATGGAAACACCGTGATCATTCCCAACGTCAATCCCAATGATCCCTGGATGGAAGTGACGAACTGGATGGTGCCCATCGATGATGAGCACACCATCCGGATTTCCTTGCGCGCGGTCCCGTCGACGTCGCAGGAGGCGGATGACGCGTTGAAGCGTTACTTCGACGAATGCGATGACTACAACTCGACCGATCATCACGACGAATTGTTCGCCGGGCACTATCCCGACGACCCGCTCGTGCGCCTGACCAGCGCCCAGGATTACGTGGCGCTGATCGGCCAGGGCACCATCGCCGACCGGGCGAGCGAATGCCTGGGCGCTTCGGATCGCGGCATTTCGATGTTCCGGAAAATTCTCTGGCGGGAAATGGAAGCGGTCGAGACGGGCAAGCCTCCCAAGCAATGGAAGCGGCTCGAAAAACCGCCGCAGTTCATGGACTATACGAAGAAAACCGCTTGATCGGCGCGAAGGAAGGAAGGCAGATGAGACAGAAAATCGCGAAGTATGCGGGAATCGCCTGGCTGGGATGGTCCTGTGTCGCCACCGCGGTGGCGGCGAAGCCAGAAGGCGAGTTCCCGACCCGGCCCATTACCATGGTCGTGCCATTTGCCGCGGGCAACATCGCCGATGGCCTTGCCCGCATCGTCGCGAATGGCCTGGGCGAGGACCTGGGCCAGCAGGTCATCGTGGAGAACCGTCCGGGCGCGGGCGGGATCGGCGCGATCAGGCAGGTGGCCGGCACGGCGCCGGATGGTTATACGATGATCTATATCGGCGTCGGGATGGCGATCAGCCAATCGTTGTTCCGCACGGCTCCCTACGATATGGAAAAAAGCTTCACGCCGGTTTCGATCCTGACGAGCAACGACGTACTGTTGCTGACCAGCAAGAAATCCAAGCTGAAGAATATCCAGGACGTGGTGCGCGAAGCGAAGGCCAAGGGCGATCGTTTCACGGTGGGTATTTCCCTTTTTGGAACGCTGCAGCACCTGTCGGCCGAACTGTTCAAATCGACCGGCAACTTCGACTACACCATCGTTCCGTTCAAGTCGGCCGCGAACCTGAACACCGCCCTGCAGAGCGGTGACGTGGACATCGCATTCGAGTACCTGCAGCCGATGTACGGTCTGATCGCCGACGGCAGCTTGAATGCGTTGGCCATCGGGAACGGCACGCACCGGAGTCCCCGGCTGCCTGACGTGCCGACCTTCACCGAGCTCGGCTATCCCAAGGTCCAGGTGGCATCCTGGGGGATGCTGCTGGTCCCGGCCAAAACCCCCGCGGCGGTGGTGGAGCGCTTGAACAAAGGGGTGCAGACCGTGCTGAACAACCCGGAAACCCGGGCACGCCTCGAGAACACCGGGTCACGTGTGTTGGGAGGAACGACGGCCCAGGCGCGCGAGTTGCTTTCGACCGAGATCGTCCGGTGGCACAAGGTGATCCAGGACGCCAAGATCGAATTGCAGTAGCAGGCGACAGCGGGCAGGCAGGGCGGGGGGGCCGACCGGCGCCCCCGCCGTGTTGCCTGTGGCGCCGGTGTCTATCGGTTCAAAAGATGTCGGGTTCGGGCACCGGCCTGCCGAAGGTGGTTTCCAGGAAATCGAAGTCGCAGCCTTCGTTGGCCTGCTTGATGTGGCGGCCGAACATCCAGCCGTAGCCGCGTTCGTAGCGGGCGGGGGGCGGTGTCCATGCCGCGCGGCGTGCGGTGAACTCCTCGTCGGAAATCTCCAGGTGGATGGTTCGCGCCGGTACATCCACCGTGATGCGGTCGCCGGTCTTCACCAGTGCCAGCGGGCCGCCGATGGCCGCTTCGGGCGAGCAGTGCAGCAGGCAGCCGCCGTAGCTGGTGCCGCTCATGCGCGCGTCCGACAGGCGCAACATGTCTTTCACGCCTTGCTTGAGCAGCTTGGTCGGAATGGGCAGCATGCCCCACTCGGGCATGCCGGCGCCCAGCGGGCCGGCGTTGCGCAGCACCAGGATGTCGTCGCCGGTGACGTCCAGGTCGGGGTCGTTCTCGGCCTTCTTGAGACTGGGATAGTCGTCGAATACCAGCGCGCGGCCGGTATGGCGCAACAGGTGCGGCGCCACCGCGCTGGGCTTGATGACCACGCCGTCCGGCGCCAGGTTGCCGCGCAGCACCGCCAGCGCGCCTTCGGCGTAGATGGGGTTGTCCAGCGGGCGGATCACATCGTCGTCATAGACCTCGCCGCCGGCGATGTTTTCGCCGAGGGTCTTGCCGTTGACCGTGAGGGCGTCGGTGCGCAGATGGCCCCGGATGCGCTCGAGCATGGCGCGCAGGCCGCCGGCGTAGAAGAAGTCCTCCATCAGGTAGGTGTCGCCGCTGGGCCGGATATTGGCGATCACCGGCACGCTGCGGCTGAAAGCGTCGAAGTCCGCCAGATTCACCGGGTGGCCGGCGCGGCGCGACATCGCGATCAGATGGATGATGGCATTGGTCGAACAGCCCATGGCCATGGCGCAGGCGATGCCGTTCTCGAAGTTGGCGCGCGCGAGCATCCGCGCGGGCGTCCAGTCTTCCCAGACCATGTCCACGATACGCCGGCCGCAGTCGGCGCTCATGCGGATGTGGTTGGCGTCGGCCGCCGGGATGCTGCTGGCGCCCGGCAGCGTCAGGCCCACGGATTCGGCGATGCCCGTCATGGTGGCGGCCGTGCCCATGGTCATGCAGGTGCCGTGGCTGCGCGCGATGCCGACTTCCATCTCGTGCCAGGCCTGTTCGGAGAGGCCGCCGGCGCGGCGCTCGTCCCAGTATTTGAATGCGTCGGAACCGGAGCCCAGCACCTTGCCTTTCCAGTTGCCGCGCAGCATGGGGCCCGCCGGCAGGTAGATGAAGGGAAGGCCCATGCTCAGGGCGCCCATGGTCAGGCCGGGCGTGGTCTTGTCACAGCCGCCCATCAGCACGGCGCCGTCCACCGGGTGGCTGCGCAGCAGTTCCTCGGTCTCCATGGCGAGGAAATTGCGGTACAGCATGGTGGTGGGCTTGACCAGGACCTCGGACAGCGAGATGGCCGGCAGTTCCAGCGGAAAACCGCCGGCCTGCAGGACGCCGCGCTTGACGTCCTCCACCCGCTGCTTGAAATGCGCGTGGCACTGGCTGGCATCGCTCCAGGTGTTGATGATGGCGATGACGGGTTTGCCCTGCCAGTCTTCATAGCCGTAGCCCATCTGCAGCACGCGGGAGCGGTGGCCGAAGGAGCGGAAATCGTCGGGCGCGAACCAGCGGGCGCTGCGCAGAGTCTCGTAGGTACGTTTCATGGGCACGGGGTCTCCTGAGTTGGGGGTAATCCCCAGTTCCAGCTCGCATGCGCCTGGATGATGCGGGCATGCATCCGGGCCCGGATACAAGAGAAAGAACGCAGGAGTCACAAAGGAGACAATTGCCTCGAATTGTCCATCGTTTCCCGACGTGGCGAATGCCAGGATGGCGGTGTTTGTTCCTGGCCATGCAGGACATGGACTATTCGAAGAAAACCGCTTGCTCGGCACGAAGGAAGGCAGATGAGACAGAAAATCGCGAAATGCGCGGGAATCGCCTGGCTGGGATGGTCCTGTGTCGCCACGGCGATGGCGGCGAAGCCCGGCGTCGATTTCCCCACCCGGCCCATTACCCTGGTCGTGCCGTTTGCCGCGGGCAATATCGCCGATGGCATTTCCCGCATCCTCGCGAATGGGCTGAGCGAGGAACTGGGCCAGCAGGTCGTCGTGGAGAACCGCCCGGGCACGGGCGGGATCGGCGCGATCAGGCAGGTGGCCGCGGCGGCGCCGGATGGCTACACGATGATCTATGTCGGTGTCGGGGCGGCGATCAGCCAATCGTTGTTCCGCACGGCTCCCTACGACATAGAAAAAAGCTTCACGCCGATCTCGATCACGACGAGCAACGATGTGCTGCTGCTCGCGGGCAAGAAATCCAAGCTGAAGGATGTCCAGGACGTGGTGCGCGAAGCGAAGGCCAAGGGCGATCGTTTCACGGTGGGTATTTCCTTTTTGGGTACGCTGCAACACCTGTCGGCCGAACTGTTCAAGTCGAACGCGAACCTCAGCTACACCATCGTGCCGTTCAGGACGGCGGCCAATCTGAATACCGCCCTGCAGAGCGGAGACATCGATGTCGCATTCGAGTATTTGCCGCCGATGTACGGCCTGGTGGCCGAGGGTAGCTTGAATGCGTTGGCCATCGGGAACGGCACGCACCGGAGTCCCCGGCTGCCTGACGTGCCGACCTTCACCGAGCTTGGCTATCCCAAGGTTCAGGTGGCGTCCTGGGGGATGCTCCTGGCCCCCGCGAAAACCCCTGCCGCGGTGGTGGAGCGCTTGAACAAGGCGGTGCAGACCGTGCTGAACAATCCGGAAACCCGGGCACGCCTCGAGAACACGGGATCGCGCGTGCTGGGAGGGACGACGGCCCAGGCGCGCGAGTTGCTCTCGACCGACATGGGCCGGTGGCAAAAGGTGATCCAGGACGCCAGGATCGAGCTGCAGTAACAGGCGGCGGCGCGCTGGCATGGCAGGGGCGCCGGCCGGCTCCCCTGCCTGCCGTCTTCACACGTTCATCACGGACACCACGCGGGTATTGAGGTGGGCCTCCAGGGCCTCCGGTCCGCCGTCCGAGCCGTAACCCGAGTCTTTCACGCCGCCGAAGGGCAGTTCAGGCCAGGCGGCGGCAGGCTGGTTGATCCACAGCATGCCGACCTCGACGCGTTGCGACAACATGTACGCATTCTTCAGCGAGCGCGTGAAAGCAAAGCCCGCGAGCCCGTAAGGCAGCCGGTTCGCCTCGGCGATCGCCTCATCCAGCGTCGTGAAGCCGCGTACCACGGCGATCGGGCCGAAGGGTTCGTCGTTGAGCAGCTTCGCGTCCAGCGGCACGCCGGTCAGGACGGTCGGCGCCCAGAAATTTCCAGCCTTGCCCAGGCGTTCGCCTCCGGCCTCGATCGTGGCGCCGCGCCGGACCGCGTCGTCGGTGAGTTCGCCCATCGCCGCGAGCCGGCGTGGGTTGGCGAGCGGCCCCATCTGCGTGCCCGCGGCGAGTCCGTCGCCAACCTTCAGTTTCCGCGCGTGGGCGGCCAGGGCGGCGGCGAAGTCCGTGCACAGACTCTCGTGCACGAGGAACCGGGTGGGCGAGATGCAGACCTGGCCGGCATTGCGGAACTTGGCGCCGCCAGCGGATCGGATCGCAAGTTCGATATCGGCATCGTCGGCCACGATGACCGGGGCATGGCCACCGAGTTCCATCGTGACCCGTTTCATGTGCTGGCCGGCGAGCGCGGCGAGTTGCTTGCCAACCGGTGTCGACCCCGTGAACGAGACCAGGCGGATGGCCGGATGGGCGATCAGATGGGCGGAAATCTCGGCCGGATTGCCGTAGACGAGGCCGATCACGCCCGGCGGCAAACCCGCGTCGGCGAAAGCCCGCACCAGGGCCGCCGCCGCCGCGGGTGTTTCTTCGGCGGCCTTGAGAATGATCGAGCAACCCGTGGCCAGCGAGGCCGCCACCTTGCGTGTCGCCTGATTGATCGGAAAGTTCCAGGGCGTGAACGCCGCCACCGGCCCCACCGGATCTTTCAGCACCATCTGCTGCGCACCCGGCAGGCGCGAGGGCACGATACGGCCATAGACTCGCAGGCCTTCGTCCGCGAACCAATCGATCATTTCGGCCGCCATCGAGGCCTCGCCCCTGGCTTCGGCCAGGGGTTTTCCCTGTTCCTGCGTGATGATGGCCGCGATGTCGTCGACGCGCTCGCGCAGCAGCATGGCGGCGCGCCGCATGAGCCGGGCGCGCTCGGCCGCCGGCGTGTTGCGCCAGGTGTCGAATCCTTGTCGCGCCGCCGCCAGCGCGCGGTCGAGATCGGCGATCCCGGCATGGCTGACGCGGCCGATTTCCGCGCCCGTCGCCGGGTTGACCACCGGGAGCGAACGGCCATCGGCCGCATCCTGGAACCGGTTGGCAATGAACAACTGCGTATCGGGATAGGTCATTTTTTCGGTTCCTTCAACGCGGCGGTCCGTTCTTGCGCGCCGCTTGCTCCAGGCGTTCGAGCGCCTGCGTGCGCAATTGGGTCAGGGTCGAAGAAGGCGTGATGGCCTCGGGGTCGATCACGCAGTGCAGCAGGCTGGGCAGACCCGACGCCAATGCCCTGCGCAGCGCGGGGCCGCAGTCGTCCGCGGTGGTGAGCCGCTCGCCATATCCGCCGAATGCGCGGGCATAGGCGACGAAGTCCGGGTTGCGCAAGGTCGTCGCGGACACCCTGCCCGGGTATCCGCGCTCCTGGTGCGCCCGGATCGTGCCGTACATCCCGTTGTCGATCAGCAGCACGATCAGCGGCAGCTCGTACTGGACCGCCGTCGCGAACTCCTGTCCGGTCATCAGGAAGTCGCCGTCGCCGGCCAGGACCACCACCGTCTTGTCCGGATAGAGCCGCTTGGCGCCCACGCCGGCGGGAAACCCGTAGCCCATCGAGCCCGAGGTCGGCGCGAGCTGGGTGCCGAATGCCTCGAACGGCCAGAATCTCTGGCCCCAGGTACAGAAGTTGCCGGCGCCGTTGCAGATGATCGTATCCCGGGGAAGTTCCTTCTGAAGCGCGCGCATGACGTCGGGCATCTTGAGTTCGCCAGGAACCTGGATCGGCGAGAGGTCGCGCCATCGAATGGCATCGGCCGCGGCATCGCGCACCCACTCGCCGGTCGCGCGCCCGGGCGTGGCCTGCAGGGCGGCCACGCTGGCGCAGAATCCCCGCGGCGTCGCGTTGATGGCCAGGTGTGCCCGGTACACGCGGCCGAGTTCGTCGGGGTCGGTGTGCACATGCACGAGTTTCTGCCTGGGATTTGGCACGTCCAGCAACGAATAGCCCTGGGACGGAGCCTCGGACAGCCGGCCGCCGATCAGCAGGATAAGGTCCGACTGCCTGATCCGGTCCAGCAATCGCGGGTTGGCGCCGAAGCCGAGTTCGCCCGCGTAGCAGGGATGCGACTGGGGAAACAGCATCTGCCGCCGGAACGAACAGACCACCGGCAATTGGAACGCCTGGGCGAAGCCCTGGATGCGTTCGACGTCCTCGGCGGACCAGCGGCTGCCGCCGAGGATGGCCAGGGGACGCTGCGCGTTGGCGAGCAGCGTTTGCAGTTGCTCGATGTGCTCCGGTGCCGGGTAGGTCTCGGTGACCTGGTAGGCAAGCGCGTCCGGCACGTCGACGACGTCGGTCAGCATGTCTTCCGGCAAGGCCACGACCACCGGGCCAGGGCGGCCGGAAGTGGCGACATGGAAGGCGCGCGACAACAATTCGGGAATCCGCCGCGCATCGTCTATCTCGACCACCCACTTGGCCATGCTGCCGAAGACGGCGGGGTAGTCCAGCTCCTGGAAGCTCTCGCGGCCCCTCATGTCGCGCGCGACCTGCCCGACGAACAGTATCATCGGAGTCGAGTCCTGGCTTGCGACGTGGATGCCGGCCGCGGCATTCGTGGCGCCCGGGCCGCGCGTCACGAAGCAGATGCCGGGGGTTCCCGTCAGCTTGGCCTGGGCTTCGGCCATCATCGCGGCGCCGCTTTCCTGGCGGCATACGGTGACTTCAATGGGAACGTCGAGCAATGCATCGAGGACGGCGAGATAGCTTTCTCCGGGGACGCAGAAAATATGCTTGACGCCATGTATCGCGAGCTGGCTGGCCAGGACGGCACTGGCGGTTCGTTCGGTGGAGGGGCCGGAGCCTGAAGGGGAGGATGGCGTCACGTTCATTGCGGGTCCTTGATAGCATTGCCTCTGGGCAAGAGCAGGCCGGCGGCAAGTTTAGGCAAGCCGACGTCCCCCGGACAACGGTGAAAGCAAAGCGATTGTCGTGTTTGTTGCTATGTATCCGGAAGGAGCGGGCCTTTCCTTCCGTCTTAGGTCGGTACCAGGAACTCCGAGGTTATGGAAAATACGTTGGTCAGGCTGGTGATCTCCCAGTCGGAGCTTTTCTCGACATGGCCCGCGGAGACGGTCTCCCGCCTCGTCGCGGCGGCGGACTTGTGCACGGTCGAGGCGGATACCTGCCTGATCCGGACAGGGGACACCGCCGACTTCCTCTACATCCTGGCAACGGGGTCGCTGCGTCTCGTCCGCGGGACGCCATCGGGCAGGAGCTTCACGGCGGGGTTGCATCTGCCCGGGGACTACCATGGCCTGGGGCCCGTCCTGACCCAGGTTCCGTATTTCTACACGGCGATGTGCAAGCAGAAGAGCATCCTGGTCAGGATTCCGGCCCCTTTGCTGCGAGAAATCCTGTCCGAGGATGGCAAGCTGTCGTTCACGCTGTTTGCCGGGCTTGGCCAGCGGCACCGGCGCGCGCTCGATCACTTCGAAAGCGCGGCGACCCACCCGACGAATGCCCGGATCGCGCAATTGCTGCGGGCCATCCATGCCAGATCCCGGCGTGGCCCGGAATCCGCCGATGTCAGCCTGTCGCAGGTCGAAATCGCCACGATGCTGGGAACGCGAAGGCAAGTGGTCAATCGGGTGCTGCGCGCGATGGCGGAAGAAGGCATCGTCGAGATCCGGTATGGAAAGATCTCCATCGTGGACTGGGCAAAGCTGGAAAAAATGGCCGGGGAGCCGGTGCCGCAGTAGGGGAGGGGGCCGCCGTGCGGCCGGAAACGGACGCAGGTGCAACAAAGGAGACTTTTGTTCCGTATCGTCCATCGCTTCCTCGCGCGCTCGATGCCAACATGGGCGCCTTGAATAGGAGACTTGCGGATGAACGGTGCGAAGAGCCTGGTGGAAACCTTGTTGGCCGCCGGCGTGGATACCTGCTTCGCGAACCCGGGCACGAGCGAGATGCATTTCGTTGCCGCGCTGGACCAGAGTCCCGGGATGAAATGCGTGCTCGGCCTGCAGGAGAACATCGTCACGGGCATGGCGGATGGCTATTTCCGCCTGGCCCGCAAGCCTGCCTGTACGCTGTTGCATTGCGGTCCCGGCCTGGCCAACGGCATGGGCAACCTGCACAACGCCCGCCGCGCGCGCAGCGGCATCGTCAACATCGTGGGCGACCAGGCGACCTATCATCGCCCCTACGACGCGCCGCTGACCGCCGATACGGCGGGAATGGCGCGGACCGTTTCCGCCTGGGTGCGCACCAGCGCCCGGACCGCCGATCTCGGGCGTGACGCGGCGGATGCGGTGCGCGCGGCGCGCACCTTTCCCGGACAGATCGCGACCCTGATCCTGCCTGCCGACGTGTCCTGGCAAGAGGGCGGCGTGGTCGGCGTTCCGGTGGATCCGCCGTCGCCCCATGCGATAGACGGGGTTGCCATCGAGGGCGCGGCGCGCATGCTGCGGGACAACCGGGACGTGCTCATCCTGCTGGCGGGGCATGGCGTGCTTGCCGACGCGCAACAGCTCGCCTGGCGAGTCGCCTGCGCGACGGGCGCGACCGTGATGGCCAGCTATGTGAATGCGCATCTGGCGCGGGGCCGTGGCCGAATGCAACTCGAACGGGTGCCTTACGGCATGAACCAGGCCATCGAGGCGCTGGATCGGTTCAGGCATATCATCCTGGTGAACGCCGAGCCGCCGGTAGGGTTCTTCGGCTATCCCGGCCAGCCGTCGATCCAGCACCATCCCGACGCCCGGTTCCATGTCTTGTCCCGGCCGGACCAGGATCCCGTCGAGGCGCTCCGAGGGTTGGTGAAGGCGCTCGACGCTCCGGCGGCGGCCGTGCCGGACCCGGGGCCCCGTCCGGGCCCGGGGAGCGGCGCCCCCACGCCCGAAGGCCTGGCCCGGACACTCGCGGCCGTGATGCCCGAGCATGCCATCGTCTCCGACGAGAGCATTTCCTACGGCCGGGGCTTCTACCCATTCACCCACGCCGCGCCCGCGCACGACTGGCTGCATCTGGCGGGCGGTGCCATCGGCGATGGAATGCCCGTGGCCACCGGCGCCGCGCTGGGGGCGGGCAGGCAGCGCCGGGTGATCAATCTGCAGGCGGACGGTTCGGCCATGTATTCGCTTCAGTCGCTATGGACGCAGGCGCGCGAGCAATTGCCGGTCACCACGGTCATCCTCAACAACAGCAAGTACAACATTCTCATCGGCGAATACGCGAGCGTGGGAGCCGTTCCGGGCGACACCGCCATGAGCATGCTGGATCTGGGCAACCCGTTCCTGGGTTGGGTCCAGCTTGCCAACGGAATGGGGGTCGAGGCTGCGAGGGCGACTACGCTGGAGCAGTGCGCGGATCTCATGACAAGCAGCTTCGGCCGGAATGCCCCGTTTCTGATCGAGCTGATGGTGTGACCCGGGCAGGGACTCCGTAATAGTGTGCAACGCAGGCATTGCACGGTTCGGCGGGACACTGTATCTTGCAACCAAATGGTTGCAGAAGGAGCCTGCCATGAACCCGCTCGACCGTATCGAGAAGCAGGTCGTGTTGCGTGCGCCGGTCGAGCGCGTCTGGCGCGCCTTGACCGACATCGAGGAGTTCGCGCAATGGTTCGGCGTCAGGCTGGACCAGCCCTTTGCCCCCGGCCGCTCCATCACGGGCAGTTTCGAGGGAGGGTTCGACCAGGACGAGATCGCGCGCTACCAGGCGTCGCTGGGCCTGCGGCCGGCGGCGATACGGCCGCCGCTTCCGCATGCGGTGTTCTGCACCGTGGAACGCATGGAGCCGCCCAGCGTCTTCAGTTTCCGCTGGGTGCCGTTCGGCATCGACGCGGCATGCGATCCCGAGCGGGAGCCCACCACCCTGGTCGAATTCCGCCTGCAGACCGTTTCCGAGGGCACGAGGCTGACCATTGCCGAGTCGGGGTTCGAGCACGTGCCGGCGCACCGGCGCGAACGCGCCTTCATGATGAACGACGGCGGCTGGCAGGCCCAGGCCGAAAACCTCCGGCGCCATGTCGACGGGGCGTGAGCAGGACCTGGCGCGGGTCTTTGCCGCGCTGGGCGACGCAACCCGGTTGGCCCTGGTCGGCCATCTGCTGGCCGCGGGCGCCCTGTCGGCCACTGCGTTGGCCGAGGGCCGGGATATTTCGCGGCAGGCGGTCGCCAAGCACCTCCAGGTACTGGAAGCGGCCGACCTGCTCCTGCGCCAGCGCCATGGCCGGGAAGTGCTGTACACCCTGGATCCCCGGCGCGTGGACGAGGCGCGGGCGTTCCTGGACGCGATCTCGGCCGGCTGGGATCGCGCCATCGGCCGCTTGAGGAAACTCGTCGAGGCGCCGTGAGCCGGCTTCGGCTGGATTGCCGACCGCCTGCGGTGTCATGGCGGCCCAGCCCCATGTGACGCCACCTGGTTCCCCGTGTCTTGCAGGATCAGGCAAAACACAGGCAGGAATCGGTATTGTCCCCAGGCCGCTGCGGTACGTAACCTCTGTCACGGGCCGGACATGGGTCCGGCATCTTTTCCGCAGGGGACGTGGCAATGGCGATTCAGCTCGAGATCAACGGCAAACAGACTGCGCTCGACGCGCCCGGCGAGATGCCGCTGCTGTGGGCGCTGCGCGATCTGGCAAACCTGACCGGCACGAAGTACGGCTGCGGGATGGCGCTGTGCGGCGCCTGTACGGTACATGTCGACGGCGCGCCGGTGCGTGCCTGCGTGACCCCGGTTTCCACGGTCGAAGGCAAGCCGGTCACGACCATCGAAGGCGTCGGCCGGGACGCCGCGGGCCGGGCGGTGCAGGCCGCGTGGGAGGAACTGGACGTCGTGCAGTGCGGATACTGCCAGTCCGGCCAGATCATGTCGGCCGCCGCGCTGCTGCGCGCGAACCCGCGCCCCACGGATGACGACATCGACGAGGCGATGAGCGGCAACGCCTGCCGCTGCGCGACCTATGTCCGCATCCGGGCCGCGATCCATCGCGCCGCCCAGGCGCTGGCTTGAAAAGGGAGGGCATCATGATCTTCACCCTCGACAATCCGGCCGACCGCGCGCAAGCCTCCCTGGCCAATGTCAGCCGCCGCAGGTTCGTGCAAGGCGCGGGCGTGCTGGTACTGGGCTGGCAACTGCCCGGCGTCCTGGCCGCGGCGCCGCAGGCGGACGAGGCGGATGCCTTCGCGCCCAATGCTTTTCTTTCCGTCGATGCCCAGGGCCGCGTCACGGTGTATGCCAAGCACGTGGAAATGGGGCAGGGCGCCTATACGGGCCTGGCGACCCTGGTGGCCGATGAGCTCGACGCCGACTGGGCGCAGGTGCGCGTCGAAGGCGCGCCCGCCGATACCGCGCGCTACAAGAACCTGGCCATGGGCATACAGGGCACCGGCGGCAGTACGGCCATGGCCAACTCCTTCAAGCAGATGCGCGAGGCGGGCGCCGCCGCGCGCGCCATGCTGGTCGGGGCGGCGGCGCGGGCCTGGAAGGTCGATCCGGCCACGATTACCGTACGCGCGGGCGTGGTCCGCCATGCCGCGTCGGGCCGCCAGGCCGGCTTCGGCGAATTGGCCGGGGCCGCGGCGGCGCAGCCCGTGCCCGCCAAGGTCAGGCTCAAGTCGCCCAAGGAGTTCGCCCTGATCGGCAAGCCGTCGCTGCGGCGCGCGGACTCGGCCGACAAGGTGCACGGCCGTGCCCGGTTCACCCAGGACGTCCAACTGCCCGGCATGCTGGTCGCCATCGCGGCTCATGCCCCGCGCTTCGGCGCCACCGTGGCTGGTTACGACGCCAGCGCGGCACTGGCCGTTTCCGGCGTGGTGGCGGCCATTCCCTTCGAGGGGGCGGCGCACCGCTCGGCCGGCGTTGCCGTGCTGGCGCGCAATACCTGGGCCGCGCGCACCGGCCGCGATGCCCTGAAGGTGCAATGGGACGAAAGCCGCGCCTATGCCGAGGGCAGCGACGAAATCCTGGCCCGGTATCGTCAGGCAGCCGCGCGGCCCGGGCTGCCCGCCGCCGTCCGCGGCAACGTCGAGGCCGCGTTTTCGAAGGCCGCCCAGGTGATCGAAGCGGACTACGAGTTTCCGTTCCTGGCCCATGCCAGCATGGAGCCGCTGAACTGCGTCGTGCAACTGGGCGACGGCCGGTGCGAGATCTGGAACGGCGAGCAGTTCCAGACCATGGACCAGAAGGCCGTGGCCGACTATCTGGGTATTGCTCCCGAGCGCGTCACGATCAACCAGCTGTATGCCGGCGGCAGCTTCGGCCGGCGCGCCAGCCCGCACGCAGACTACGTGGTCGAGGCCGTCGCCATCGCGCAGGGCGCGCGCAAGGCGGGGTTCGACGTGCCGGTCAAGATGGTGTGGACGCGCGAGGACGATATGCGCGGCGGCTATTACCGGCCGGCGTACCTGCATCGTGCCCGGCTCGCGCTGGACGGGCGGGGCAGGCTGCAGGCCTGGCAGGTGCGCATTGTCGGGCAGTCGCTGATCAAGGGCTCCGTGTTCGAGGAGTTCATGATCAAGAACGGCATCGACGCCACGTCGGTCGAAGGCCTGTCCGATCTGCCCTACGGCATTCCCAACCTGAGCGTGGAATTGCACACGCCCGACGATGTGCGGGTGCCCGTGCAATGGTACCGGTCGGTCGGACATACGCATACCGCGTTCACGGCCGAGACGCTGGTCGACGAGGCGGCGCGGGCCGCGCGCCGGGATCCGGTCGCGCTGCGGCGCGAGCTGCTCAAGGGCCATCCGCGCCATCTGGCCGCGCTGGATACGGTGGCGCGGGCGGCGCAATGGGACCGTCCGCTGGCGGCGGGCAAGAGCGGCGCGCGCCGGGGCCGGGGCGTGGCGGTCCACGAGTCCTTCAACAGCGTGGTCGCCCAGGTGGTCGAGGTGACCGTGGACGCCGACGGCGAACTGAAGGTGGACCGCGTGGTCTGCGCCGTGGCCTGCGGGCTGGCGATCAATCCGGATGTGGTCAAGGCGCAGATGGAAGGGGGCATCGGTTTTGCACTGTCGACGGCGCTGCATGGCGCCATTACCCTCGACAAGGGGGCCGTCGTCCAGAGCAACTTCCACGACTATCCGCTGCTGCGCATCAACGAGATGCCGCGTGTCGACGTGCACATCGTGCCGTCCCAGGATGCGCCCACCGGGGTGGGCGAGCCCGGCGTGCCGCCGCTGGCGCCGGCCCTGGCCAACGCGATCTTCGCCGCGACCGGCGAGCGCGTGCGGACCCTGCCGATCCGCACGCCTTTGCGCAAGGCGGTCTGAGCATGGCAATATCGTCGCTCCGCATCCGTTCTCCGCGATGACCATGTCCCAGCCGGCTGTTCCCGCCGATGCCGTCCCACGGGACGAGGCCGCCGGCCGGCTGGCGGCCGCGCGGCGCGCCCTGGCCGGTTGCATCGCACGCCATGCGCCGGCCGACGGCGCGCATCCCAGCGCCTACCCGGGGTTGTCGTTCGTGCGGTTCTCGGGGCCGTCGGGGTCCAACTGCGGGCTTTACCGGCCTTCGCTCACCATCGCCGCGCAGGGCGCCAAGCGCGTCGAACTGGGCGAGTCCGTCTACGAGTACGACGAGCGCCATTTCCTGCTGTCCTCGTTCGACCTGCCGGTGCAGGCCCGCATCACCTGCGCGTCGCCGGTCGAGCCCTATCTGTGCGTGGCGCTGGACATCGACCCGCAGCGCCTGGGCGAACTGGTGGGCGAGCACGGCCTGCCGCCGGCGCCCGAGACGCCCGTCATGCGGGGCCTGGCCGTGGGCACGACCCCGCTCGACCTGATCGAGCCCATGCTGCGGCTGGTGCGTCTGCTGGATACGCCCGAGCACCTGCCGGTCCTCGGGCAACTGGCCGAGCGCGAGATCCTGTACCGGGTGCTGACCGGCGAACTCGGGCGGCGGCTGCGCCAGGCGGCCCTGTCGGCCGGGGCTTCCAGCCAGATCGCCCGCGCCATCGCGTGGATCAAGGAGCACTACACCGCGCCGCTGCGCATCGAGGCGCTCGCCCAGGTGGTCAACATGAGTCCGTCCTCGCTGCATCATCATTTCAAGGCCGTGACCGCCATGAGCCCGCTGCAGTTCCAGAAGCAACTGCGGCTGCGCGAGGCGCGGATGCTGATGTTGTCCGGACTGCTGGATGCCGGCAGCGCGGCGCGCCGCGTCGGTTATGAAAGCGCGTCGCAGTTCAGCCGCGAGTACAGCCGTTTGTTCGGCTCGCCGCCCTCGCGCGACGTGGCACGGCTGCGCGACGGGGACCCGGCGCAAACCGCGGCGCTCTGATCCCGCCTGGCGGCCGGCGCTACACTTGCAGGCATGGCCACGATGCCGCCGCGCAGGCGGGGGAGCGATCATGACGGACAGCGACCGGGACGACGCGTTCAATGTGGTGGAGCCGTGCGCCGGCTATTGCCTGTACGACACCGATCCGGCGCTGCGGGAAGCGGTCCGGCGCGAAGGGGCCGGCCATGCCGAGGCATCCCTGCGCGAGCAGGGGCGCTGGCTGGGCAGCCGCGAAGCCATGGACGCGGGCCGTGATGCCAATGAGCACCCGCCGCGGTTCGTGCCGCTCGATCCGGTCGGGCGCCGCATCGACGAGGTCCGCTTCCATCCCGCCTGGCACCTGCTGATGGAAGGCATCGTCGCGCGCGGGCTGCACGCCGCGCCGTGGGCATCGCCCCGGCCCGGCGCCATGGTCGAGCGCGCGGCGGGCTACCTCATGCAGGGCCAGGTCGAGGCCGGCACGCTCTGCCCGACCACCATGACCTTCGGCGCGATTCCCGTGCTCGCGAGCGAGCCGGCCGGCGAGATCGATTTCGCCCGCGACTGGCTGCCGCGTCTCTACGGGCGTATCTACGATCCATCCGACGCACCGGCTGCCGCCAAGCGCGGCCTGCTGATCGGCATGGGCATGACCGAGAAGCAGGGCGGATCGGACGTGCGGGCCAACACGACCCGGGCGGCGCCGTGCGGCACCCCCGGTCGAGGGCGGGGCTATCTGCTCGACGGCCACAAGTGGTTCTATTCGGTTCCCCAGTCGGATGCCCACCTGGTGCTGGCGCAGGCCGATGAAGGGCTGTCGTGTTTCTTCGTGCCACGCTACGGACCGGACGGCCGCCGCAACGGCGTCCGCATCCAGCGGTTGAAGGACAAGCTGGGCAATCGCAGCAACGCCAGCGCCGAGGTCGAATTCCACGGTGCCTGGGGCGCGATGCTGGGCGAGCCGGGGCGGGGTGTCGCCACCATCGTGGAGATGGCCACCTATACGCGCCTGGACTGCGTGCTGGGCAGCGCCGCGCTGCTGCGGCAGGCGGCCGTCCAGGCACTGCATTTCTGCTCGCGGCGCCAGGCGTTCGGCCGGCCGTTGCGTGAACAGCCGCTGATGCGCCACGTCCTGGCCGATCTCGCCCTGGAAAGCGAAGCCGCGACCGCCCTGGGCCTGCGGCTGGCGCGCGCGTTCGAATCCGAGGCGCCGCTGGAGCGGGCCATACGGCGCATCGTCACGCCGGCGGCCAAATACTGGGTCTGCAAGCGGGCCGTGTCGGCCGTCGCCGAGTGCATGGAGGCCTGCGGCGGCAACGGCTATGTCGAGGACGGTCCCATGCCCAGGCTCTATCGCGAGGTGCCCGTCAACGCGATCTGGGAAGGGTCGGGCAACATCATGTGCCTGGACGTGCTGCGCGCCATCCGGCGTGATCCCCAGGCGTTCGAGGCGCTGGCCGAGCATTTGCGCGAATGCGGCGGCGGCAGCGCGGAGTTCCGTTCGGCCTGGCAGACCTGGATGGACTTGTGCGCGGGCGGCGGCGAGGCCGAATTCAAGGCGCGCCGCATCGCGGGCCTGCTGGCGGGGTTGATGCAGGCGGCGTTGCTGATGGCGCAGCCGGGCGGCCTCGTAGGGGAGGCCTTCGTGGCGGCCCGGCTGGCACAGGCCGGCTGGCTGTATGGGGACAGCGACACCGGCCATGGCGACGCCGTATGCGCCGAGCTGCTGGCGCGGGCGTGGCCGCCGGGGGACTGAGCCCCCTAACGCGGTGCCGTCGCTTCCTGGAAATAGCGTTCCGAGGCTTCGTGCAGGGGGATGGTCACGCCTTCGCGGGCGGTCGCGCGCGTGATCTGCCCGCCGGCCGGGCTGCCGGCCGCCACGAAATCGGCCTGTTCGAACACCGCCTGGAGCACGCCGCGGATCTCGTCCGCGGGCGTTTCGTTGCCCGTGACCAGCAGCGCGGTGACGCCTACCGTCGCGATGGGCGCGCCCTGTCCCGGATAGGTGCCGGGAGCCAGCACGAGGCGCACGAACGCGGGGTCCTCCCGCGTGAGCTGCGTGATCGCCGGCGGCGACAGGGGCAGGATGCGCACGCGATGGTCGGCGGCCAGGCGCTGTAGTTGCCGTGCCGGGGCGTGGATGACGCTGGCGATCGCGTCCACCCGTTTGTCGACCAGGGCCTGCACCGCTTCGTCGAAGCTGGCGCTGGATACCAGTTCCACGCTGCCGGTCGCCAGCCCGTGCGCGGCCATGATCTTCAGCGTCGAGGCGCGGGTGCCGGAGGCGGCCAGGCCGGCGTCGAGTCGCCGTCCGCGCAGGTCCGCGATGGACTGGACCGGGCCGTCGGCCAGCACCGCGATGTGGAAGGCTTCCGGATAGAGACTCGCGATCGCGCGCAGGCCGGGGTTGTGGGCGGTGCCGCCGAAGGCGCCCTGGCCCAGGTAGGCCTGTCTGGCGATGTCGCCTTGCGCCAGCGCGATGTTGGCGGCGCCCCGCTGCAGCAACTGGAGATTTTCGATGCTGCCCTGGGTGGATGAACTGCTGGCGCTGAAGCCCTGAGCAGTCAGGCGCGCGGCGATGGTCCGGGCGACCAGGTCGTACTCGCCGGCCTCCGGTCCGCCCGCCACCACGAAGGCGCTGCGCAGCCGGTCCAGGCGGCGCGCGATCTGCCGGTCGGCCGCCGCCAGCTCCTCGGTGATGATGGCGCGGGCGCGCTGGCTGTTGGCGGGCAGGTTGTTGAACAGATTCTGGATGCGCTCGATGGTCGCCCGGGCGGGCGATCCGGTGGCTGCCTGGCTGGCCGTGGCCTGCGGGGGCGGGACGAAATCCACCGCCTGCCATCCTCCGGGGCCTTCTCGGAAGGTGACGGAGCCGCGTATCTGCAGGATGTCGCCGGCATGGTTGCCGTCGCGCGCGATGCCCTCCACGCCGCGTTCGGTCGCGCCCAGCAGCGTGGCCAATGCGGCGGGGTTGAGCGACTGCCAGTCGCTGAAGGCATAGTCGCGGGCCAGGCGGAAGCGGCCGTTGAAATAGACGATGCGGCGGGCCGCGCCGTCGGGCGCGTCGGCCAGCGGGCCGCTGCCCAGGCGCCGGAGGGATTCCACATCCAGCACCGGCTTGGCGAAGACCGCCTGCAGGCGGTTCTCCACGGCGGCCTGGACCTGGGACTGGTCGGGCCCGCGGCTGCAGCCCGACAGCAGCACGGCGGCCAGGACGAAGAGGAACAGTCGTCGGATCATGTTGCGCTCGCTGTCAGAAGCCGAAAAGGGGCAGGCTGAGATAGCCCTGGATGACCAGCGCGTTGGTGATGTCGATCAGGAACGCGCCGACGATGGGCAGTATCAGGAAGGCTTGGGGGGAGGGGCCGTATTTGTTGGTGACCGCCTGCATATTGGCGATGGCGGTGGGCGTGGCGCCCAGGCCGATGCCGCAGGCGCCCGCGGCCAGCACCGCCGCGTCGTAGTTGCCGCCCATGATGCGGAAGGTGACCAGGCTGGTGTAGACCGCGACGAAGGTCGTCTGTATCGCCAGGATGGCCAGGATGGGCAACGCCAGCGACACCAGTTCCCACAGCCGCAGCGAGATCAGCGCCATGGTCAGGAACAGTGACAGCGCGACGCCGCCGAACAATTGCACGGCGCCGTCGTCGACTTCGCGGATGCGCGCCAGGCCCAGCACGTTGCGCAGGACGACGCCGGTGAAGAGGGTCCAGACGAAGGGCGGGAGGGTCAGCAGCTTGCCTTTCATGAGTTCCCCCAGCGTGTCGCCGGCCACGACGCAGGCCGTGATCAGCAGGAGGGTTTCGAGAAAGAGCAGCGTCGTCAGCGGGCGGGAGGTTTCCGGCGCCGCGGCGGCGGAGGCTTCGCCTGCCGACGCCGCGGCGCCGGCGCCCGGCGTCAGTCCGTGGCGCGTGATCAGCCGCTGCGCGACCGGGCCGCCGATGATGCCGCCCAGTACCAGGCCGAACGTCGCGCAGGCCATGGCCAGCTCCATGGCGCCCTGCAGGTTGTCGACGTCGGAGAACTGGGAGGCATAGGCCGCGCCGGTACCGTGGCCGCCCAGCATCGTGATCGATCCGGCCAGCAGTCCGTTGAGCGGATGCAGGTCCATGCTGAGGGCGCCCGCCAGGCCGATGGCGTTCTGCAGCAGGAGCATGATGGCGATGGCGATCAGGAACAGGATCACCCCCCGTCCGCCGCGGACCAGCGTCCTGACGTCGGCGCTCAGGCCGACGGTGGCGAAGAAGGCCAGCATGAAGGGCGTTTGCAGCGCCATGTCGAAGGAGAGTTCGGTGCCGGCGGTGACCTTGGCCACCGTGATGGCGATGGCCGCCAGCATCCCGCCCACCACCGGCTCGGGGATGTTGTACCGCTGCAGCGGCGGGATCCGGCCAATCAGCCAGCGCCCGATCAGCAGCACCACGATGGCGACCAGGAGAGAGGTGGTGGCGTCTATTTCTATCAGCATGCGTGCCCCTTGATTGCGCGCGATATCCGCGCGGTGGCCGGAACGCCGGTGGCGTTCGCGCGTCCAAGTGCTAAAGTGTCTGCTGGCAACCTTCAGCACTGTCTTTGCACCACCTATTATGCTTTCTCAACAGGAACTGAAACAGCAGGCCGCCGATGCGGCGCTTGCCTTCGTCGCCGAGGTGGCGGCGCCCGGCGTGGTCATCGGCGTCGGCACGGGGTCGACGGCCGACCTGTTCATCGACGGGCTGGCCGCCTACAAGGGGCGCATCCATGGCACGGTCGCCAGTTCCGAGCGCAGCGCGGCGCGCCTGGCCGGCCACGGGCTACCGGTATTCGACCTGAACGACGTGGCTTTCATGCCCATCTACGTCGACGGCGCGGATGAGATCGACGACCACCTGCACATGATCAAGGGAGGCGGCGGCGCGTTGACCCGCGAGAAAATCGTCGCCTCGGTGGCCGAGCGCTTCATCTGCATTGCCGACGAATCCAAGCTGGTCGAGCGGCTGGGGGCCTTTCCGCTGCCGGTCGAGGTGATTCCCATGGCCCGCGAGGCGGTGGCCCGCGCGCTACGGCTCCTGGGCGGGCAGCCCAGGCTGCGCGAGGGTTTCGTCACCGACAACGGCAATGTCATCCTGGACGTGCATGGCATGCAGATCGCCGAGGCCCAGGGCCTGGAAAAGGTGGTCAACGACCTGCCCGGCGTGGTGACCTGCGGCCTGTTCGCACTGCGCGGCGCGGACGTGGCCCTGCTGGCCACCCAGTCCGGCGTGCGCCGGCTCGACAAGCCGCGCCACGCCTAGCTACTTGTCCGCGCGGCGAACGTCGAAGACATATTCCTGTCACATGATGTTCATAAACTGTGCGATGCATTGCCCATGCGGCCGGGGCACAAACGGCCAGGCCCATTGTTCTTCCGCTGGGAGCCGGCATGACTGAACATACCCACAAACAATACGACGCCGAACTCGAAGAGGTCCGGTCGCGCTTCCTGCAGATGGGAGGCCTGGTCGAATCCCAGATCACCGGTGCCATCGATGGCTTGGCCAACGGCGATCTCGCGGCCCTGGAGCGCGTGATCGTGCGCGATACCGAGGTCAACCGCTTCGAGGTGGAACTGGACGAGGCATGCAGCCACATCCTGGCCCGCCGCCAGCCCGCCGCCGGCGACCTGCGCATGATGATCACGGTCATCAAGATGATCACCGACATGGAGCGCGCCGGCGACGAGGCCGAGAAGATCGCCCGCATGGCCAAGCTCATCCATGAGGCCGGACGCATCAACATGCCCGCGGTCGAGCTCTGGCACATGGCCAATACCGTGGTCACGATGCTCCGCAAGGCCCTGGACGCCTTCGCCCGCCTGGACGCGCAGGCCGCGGCGCAGGTGGTCCGGCAGGACAAGTCCGTGGACTCGGAGTGGCAGGGCGTGATCCGCCAGTTGATCACTTACATGATCGAGGATCCGCGCAAGATCTCGCGTTCCATCGAACTGCTGTTCATCGCCAAGGCGCTGGAGCGCATCGGCGACCATGCCAAGAACATGTGCGAACTCGTGGTCTACATGGTGAAGGGGCGCGACGTGCGCCACACGGGCGTCGACAACGTCGAGCGGGAAGCCGCGGCGGGGTGATCGCGACGGTTGCCCGAGGACGCCGGCCTTGGCGTTTGCGGGCGTTGGAACCTTGCATCGTTCGGGGGCGACTCATATCCGTGGACCTTTTCCGGGTCCCGGTATCGAGCCGCCCCCATTCTTATTGAACGAGACGCGAGGATTTTCGACCCGTGTTCATATCCAGGACGTCCCTGCCCGACCCCATGCCTGCTTGTCCCGCTTCCACGGGAGAGGCGGGGCTGCCGCGGGACTTGCGCCAGGCGTTTCGCCTTTCCCTGGTTCCGCGCCAGCACGGCCCGGTCACGGTCAGGATCCCTCCGCGCAAGCTTTCCGGTACCGAGGCGGGGCCGCCGGACGCCTTGATACTCGAATGGCTGGGCCGGCTGAGCGATGACCAGGCCTATGACGTCACGCCCAAGGTGGACAAGGAAGGCTGGACGTTCACCTGTGCGCCGCGCGGCCGTGCGGCCCATCCTGGCCTGACGCTGCGGACCAATCGGTTGCATGAATTGGAATGGATGGCGGGCGAGACGTCCGGTGAAGGTTTTCGTGTCGAGTTCGAAATCGCGGCGGCGCAAGGCCAGGCGCCGTCCCCCTCGGCCGATCGACGGCAGGATGAAAGACGCGAACGGGAGAGCCTGGCCCGAGCCATCGGCAAGAGTGCGTCCCCGGGGGAGCGCCTCGTCCCCAGGAATTTTTCCCTGGCCGCGTATGAGTATCTCCGGGCGTTGACAGGCCATCCCATCCGCGACGAGGAAACCTTGGCGGCCCTGCAACGGGCGACCCATGTCCTGGAGAGCGTGCTTGGCGACGAAAAGACCCGGTTCGGCGCGGCCAACGTCGGACAAGACATCGAGCGGACCGACTACGAGGCGCAGGTCCGGGGCTTGGCGCAGCGCGACCTGGCGCGCAAGATGGTCCGGGCCCTGTTGCCGGACTCCTCTGCCTACGGAGCCAGGATCTGCAAAGAGCACGCGCCGGAACCCGTGCGCAAGGCAATGGGCGAATGCTGGCCCCCGGATTTCCTGGAAACGTTCCGCCGGCGCGGCGTGAGCGAACCGGCGGCCGTCGACCAGGCGCTCGCTGTCGCCTATGCGGCATGCAGTTGGGTGGGCGGCGCGTTCTATTGTGCCGAGATGTCCCAGACCGTCGCCAGCGCGTTCGGCGGGCAGCTCAAGGATGACGACGTGATCGCGGTACGCTGGGGGAAGGTGCATGCCTACGACCTGTACCACGGCGACGAGGCGCGTATTCGCGTGGATGGCTGGATAGGCGATGCGGACCTGAGAATCCCGGTGCTGGACACGGACGCCTATGACCTTCCGGGCAACGGCGAGATGAGAACCGTCGATACGTCCTCCGGCAGCCACGTATCCCAAACCGCGGCGAGCATTCCGCTGGTGGCCGCGAAGCTGCGGTCCGACCAGACCATCCTGGCGTACTTCGATGCCTCGGTGGATGCCTTGAAGGAGGTTTTTCGCAAAAAGCGGTCCGACGGATACCGCTGGGAGAGCGAACCCAATGTTCTCACGCGGGCGCCGCTGTTGAACGCGCCGATGCGCCGGGCCGCGCGCGGGGCGACGGCATCCTTGCAGGCCCGGAACACGGTCGAGTTCGAGTTGAAGTCCCTGGGCCGCCTGAGCGAGCGCAGGGGCTGGGAACTCCGGCCTTCGACGCTGTCCGCCATCGTCGGCGCGGCAAGAAGGTTGAGCGCGCCGTCATCGGTGGAACATGCCGGCGCATTCGCGCAACGGGTGATGGCGCTGGACGCCATCGACCCGTCGAAGGCGCATGCCGTGATCGAGGATTGGCTGGAGTCGCCTCGATTCAAGCCTTGGGAAATCCTCGATCTGCCGCAAGTCGATACGTGGCAGTTGCTGGAACGGCTGGGCGATGCGTTCGGGCGGATGGACGCGGACCGGTTACCGTCGGCGTGCGGGCTGCTCCGCGAGCAGATACCGCCCATGGCCAAGCGCTACCCGGCCCTGGGCCCGGCGCTCGAAGACCTGGGCGCGAAGGCGGCGGCAAGGCTGCCGGCGGCACCCGCACCGCCGGCGTGACGCGTCGGCGTCTAGGGCGCTTCAATTCGGAGGAACGTAGCCTTGGGCCTCGACGTTGCCGTCTTCGAACAGATAGCGCTGCATCTGCTGTTGCAGGTACTTGCGGGCACGGGCGTCGGCCAGGTTCAGGCGGTTTTCGTTGACGAGGCGGGTCTGGGTCTGGACCCAGTCCTGCCAGGCCTGCTTGGAAATGCTTTGCCAGATCTTGGTGCCGAGTTCGCCCGGGTAGGGCGGGAAATCCAGGCCTTCGGCCTCTTGTTTCAGCTTGACGCAATAGATCATGCGAGCCATGTGCACCCCTGTTCCGCGATAGTTTGCAATGGCGCTATTGTAGCGGCCGCGCCATGTCCTTACCTGGCTGTCCGGCGCAGGGCGTCGATCCGGAGCTGGTAGATGCGGCGCTTGTTGTCGCGGCTGCGACGCACGTGCTCGCGCATCAGGCTTTCGGCGCGCGCCCCTTCCCCCAGTTCGATCGCCGCGACGATGTCGTCGTGGTCCTGCTGGGCGCGGTGGATGTAGGCGTACTCGGGCGGTGGCATGGTGTCGTCCAGGCCCAGGCCCAGGACGGCCGCGCCCACCAGGGGGATCTGCGAGACGTGCGCCAGCGCGCTGGCCAGCGGCGGGTTGCCCGCGGCCTGGACCAGCGCCGCGTGGAAAGCCTCGTTCATGGCGGACCACCGGGGCGTTTCCACGCGATAACCGTCGCCGGCCGCATCCTCCAGCAGGCGCCAGCCTTCTTCCACGCAATCGCGCAGGGCTTGCGCCACGTCCGGCCGGGCGCCTTGCTCGGCCACCAGCCGCGCCGCCATGCCCTCCAGGGTGCCGCGCACGTCCAGGGCGTTGGCGAGGTCGGCGAGGTCCACGGCCTTGACCCGGAAGCCACGGGTCGGTAGCCGCTCCAGCAGGCCTTCCTTGACCAGTTCCTCGAACGCGAGGCGGATGGGGGTGCGCGAGACGCCCAGGTCCGCCGCGAGTTGCAGCTCGACCAGCCGTTCGCCGGGCGGGTAGGCGCCGGACATGATGCGTCGGCGCAGTTCGCCTGCGACCGTATGTATTTGAGTGGCCATCTGCCGGGACGAGCGTTGTTGTCCTGTGTGCGGTGATAGTAACCGCTATATCCTGAATATCTATTTTTGCATGCAAAAATAGATAGATATTGAATAAAAAATAAAATTAACCAATAATTTGCATGCAATTTAATTATAGCTCTAAGTAAGAGGAAGACATGATTCCACCTTCTGCCTTCGTCGGGCTGCCGCCTCCGCTGGCCGATTCCGTCGTGCAGACCAAGCATTTTTTCCAGGCGCTGGACAACTTCGCCAGGGTGTTCGCCATCCGGCCGGGCGAACGCGTGCTGATGCTGACGGATCAATTGCTCGATACCCGGGTCGTCGACGCGGTGGTGGGGCTGGCCAGGGCGCGGGGCGCCCAGGTGCGCGTCTATACCGAGCCGGACTCCCGCGTGACCGTGGTCCCGGACCCCGTGAAAGGCCTGCTGGAGCAGGCGGACTTCGTCGTGTCCACCTGGTTCTGTTCGATCGAGGATCCGTTCTGCATCGCGCTGCGCAAGCAGGGCCAGCGTTGGGTGAAGATCACTTATTTCCGCAATCTCGACCTGCTGCATACGCCGCAGGCGCGCTTTCCGAGCGAGATCGTCGGGGCACTGTGCCGGGCCACGGCCGGCCGTTATCCCAGCAGCGAGGATTTCGACCTGCATTTCACCGATGCGCGCGGGACCGATTTCCGCATCGGCTTCACGCCGCAAACGCGCGACACCATGTTGTCGTCGAACCGCTGGCGCGGCGTGACGACGGCCGAGGAGCCCGGCTGCTACGTGCACTACCTGCCCACCCATGGTCCCAACCTGTGGGACCGGACGGCGGTGCGCAACGACCACGCCGCCAAGACGCCGATGTCGGGCGTGATCTATCCGCAGTGGGCCGTGGGTTTCGCGCGGCCCTTCGAGGAGCGCATCGCCGTGCGTTTCGAGGGCGAGTACGTCAGCGCGGTCGAAGGCAGCTCCGGGGAAGCGGACATCCTGCGCGACATGCTGGTGGGCGGCCGCATGATCGAAGGGGGCGGCTGCGGTTTCAATCCCAAGGCGCCTCGCCACACCATCTATCCCGCCGGCTCGAACGCGCCGGGCGCGCTGCATTTCGGCATCGACCTGGCCAAACCGAATGACTACATCCGCCGCGTGCTGCCCGATTGGGAAGAGCCGCCCGTGCACATGGACCTGGTCTGCCTGGACGCCACCGTCACGGCGGGGGCCAATACCCTGATCGACCAAGGTTTCCTGTGCGCGCTGCGCGACCCCGAGGTGGTCGGGATCGCGGCCCGCTACGGCGATCCGGTCGAGTTGCTCGAGGCCGGGGTGGATTGACCGGGGCAGTTTCAGAAAGACAACAGGAGACAAGCATGCATGTGAACAAGAACGGGAAGCCGGCCCGGATCCTCGGCACCCTGGCCCTGCTGGCCGCGACCGTGTCGGGTGCCGCCGCTTCCGACTGGCCCCAGCGTCCGCTGACCATGGTGGTGCCCTTCGTCGCGGGCGGAGGGGGCGATACGCTGGCCAGGCTCTATGCCCGGGAGATGGAAAAGCAGTTGCGCCAGCCCATCATCATCGACAACCGGGCCGGGGCGGGAGGCAATATCGGCACAGCCGCCGCGGCCCGCGCGACCCCGGATGGACAGACGATGGTGTTCGGCACGAACGGCACGATGGCGACCAACCACTGGCTGTACAAGTCGGTGGGCTACGCCCCGGACGATTTCGAGCCGGTCTCGCGCTTTTCGATCATTTCCATGGTGATGTTCGTCAGCCCCGAGTCGCCGTTCAATTCCGCGCGAGAGCTGATCGGCTATGCGAAGAAGCACCCGGGCGAACTGACTTGCGCCTCGGCGGGCAATGGCACGGCGTCGCACATGGCCTGTGGCCTGCTCCAGCAGATGGCGAAGATCGATCTCACGCACGTGCCCTACAAGGGCGGCGCGCCGGCATCGACCGACGTGCGGTCGGGCCGCGTCTCCTTCATGATCGACGTCGCGCCGTATCTGGTGCCCCTGGCCAAAAGCAGGCAGATCAAGGTGCTGGCCGTGTCGACGCCGCAGCGCATTCCCACGCTGCCGGACGCGCCCACGCTGGCCGAGAGCGGGGTGCCCGGGTATGAGCTGTTCGCCTGGGACGGCCTGTTCGTGCCGAAAGGGACGCCGCCCGAGCGGCTGGACCGCCTGCACCAGGCGGTGAACGCCGTGCTGGGCGATCCGGCGTTCGAGCGTTCCATGGAGGAGCGTGGGTCGATCAATTCGCCGATGAGCCGCCGCGAGTTCGCCGATTTCGTGCACAAGGAATACCGGCGCCAGGGCGAGATCGCGAAGATGCTGGGCGTGCAGGTGGATTGAGCGTTGCGCGGCCGGCCGGGCATGGCGCCCGGCCGGCGCGCGGGATGGGCGGCGCGGAGGCGCCGCCCGGGGGCAGGGCTTAGCGCGCGGTCCCGCCGGAGCGGGTCTCCTGCGCCGGCAGCACGACGAAGCCGCCTTGGTCGGGCGAGGACTGCTTGCGGTTCGAGGTGGCGGCCTGGCCGGCGTCCAGGCGTACCGAGAAGGCACTGTGCCGCCCGTTGGCCGTGACGTACACGTTCAGATAGTGCACGCCCGTGCCCAGCACCGTGACGGGGACCTCGACGATGGCGCGCCGCTGGGCATCCAGCGGAACGACCGTGGGCGAGACCGCGTCCACGCGCAGCGCGCCTTCGACGCCGTACTTCAGCTCCACCTGGGTCACGCCCGGCGATCCGCGCAGCGACAGGCCTACGGAGGCGGGGCCGGCAGCCAGCGGCGCCGACGGCGCGCGGACCGAGACGGCGACGACGTCGCCGGGTTTGCCGGGGCGTGCCACGAAGGCGTTGGCGCTGGTTGCCGAGGCCGTCGCGGCGGGCGCCTGCCGGGCCTCATGGGCGCAGGCGGGAAGAACGGGAAGGGCGGCCGCCAGCAGGACGGCCAGGCGGGCGGCGGCGCGCGGCGCGCGGGCGCGCACGGTGGCAAGGTTCAAAGGCGGGCGCATTACAGGGCTCCTGCGGAAGTACGTTCGAGACTCACCTGGTAGCAGACACGGGTGTTGGCGGGGACCGGCGTGGGGCCGGGGGCGGGAGCGGAGCTGCCATCCTCGTCGTCATCGCCGTCGCCGTTGCTCAGGGCAGTATCCACCAGGAACGCCGTATAGGTACCGGCTTCGAGCGCGCTCTCGACCGCTTCGTCGTCCTCCTGGATCTTGACGCCCTGGCGGGACAGCCAGATGTGGGCCTTGGTCACGAGAGCCGGGGGCGAGACGAGGGCCGCGCTCAGCCTGTAGGTGCCCGGGCCCGGCACTTCGAGCCGCAGGAAGCGGCCTTGGTCCAGCTTGTTGTACTCCCCGCCCAGCAGGTTGGATACACATATCTGCTGCGTGGCGGCGGGGGCTCCCGCCACGGGCGCATCGAAGCGGACGTAGGGCTTGGCGACCTCGGCCGGCACGGTCGGAATGGTATAGGACGCGGGGCCGCCCCAGTCATTCAGTTCGTCCAGCGTGGGCGTGCCGATCGAGGTCAGCAGCGTGTTGACCTTGCCGATCACGGTGCTGTCGGTCAGGCGCGTGGCCAGCGCGGTGCCGAACGGGAAGATGCTGGTGAAGGCCGGCGTCAGCTTCTGCTCGTTGCGCAGGATGGCGATCGTCGTCTCGAAACCGCCGGGCTGCTGCGCGAGCTGGTAGATGAAATACTGCATCGCCGCTTCGTTGTACCAGGCGGCGTCGTTGGGCGGCGCGGGCGGGGCGCTGACGTCGAAGAAGAAGCTGTCCTGCTGCCGTGCGCCCGAAGTATCGACGTAGACGGGGTCGTTGCGCACGATGCCGGCCAGTCCGTTGCCCCAGCCTTCGCCCCAGGCCACGCGCATGTCGAGCTTGTCGCCTGCGCCATGGGCTCCGCCCACGGAATCCGAGCGCGAGATCCGGCCCTCGAAGTAGTGGCCCCATTCGTGGACCAGCACGCCGGTGTCGTACTCGTCGGTGTCGACGTTCGCCTTGCCCAGGATGTAGAGGCCGGGGGCGGGGCCTTCCGGATTGAAGTGGCTGGTGCCGATGTCGCCGTTCTTCGGCTCGCCTTCGGACGGTGTGTTGTTCTCGCTCCAGTAGATGTTCAGGTGGGGGAAGTTCAGGTCCGGCGCGATGGCCAGAAAGCGCTGCATGGCGCCGTAGGCCTGGTCGAGCACCGAGAACGGCGCGGCCGCGCGGGCGCCGGCGTACTTGCCCGCGGTGTTGCTGCCGCTCCAGCCGGATGCCGCGTGCAGGTCGAGGACCATGCCGTCCCGGGGCACGGAAAGCGGCTCGCTTTCCATGGCATAGATGGGCGCGTTGGTGGGGACCGCCGAATAGCCCGGCCCGGTGTTGTCGCGTATCGCCACGCTCCAGGCGCCTTCCTTGCTTTCGCGCAAGAGCCGTGCCTGCACCCGTATCTTGACGTCGCGCCCCGGAGGCAGCACGAGGGAATACCCGCCCTGGGCGTCGGTCACGGTGCTGCCCAGGATCTCGGCGGTGCTGAAGGCTTCCACCACCGCGCCTCGCACGGGCAGCGCACGCGTGGCGGCGTAGTCCAGTCCCCGGGATTGGACGGCCGGCACGAAGTCGTAGGTGACGGTGCCGGAAACTTTTCCGGCCTCGGGTTCTGGCTTGGCTCCGCTGCCGCTACCGCAGGCGGCCAGGATGGCCGACAATAGCATCACGGCGATTGCCGTCATGCCCTGGCGCGTGCCGTCATTTCCGGACCGGGCCGAGGGTGCGCTCGATTGCCCCTTTTCGGCGAATATTCTCATCAGTGCGATTCCCCCAAGGAATTGGTATCTGGTCACAAGATGATACCTGCGGTGACGCAAGAACGGCGCTATTCGATCATGGGTATTCACGGGAGGGGCGGGCCATGCACGAAGCAGGGCGGCGCTATCGCACTTTCGACGAGTTCTATGGCTTCTACCTGCGGGAGCACGCGCATCCCGTTTCCCGGCGCCTGCACGTCGCGGGCACGAGCCTGGCCTTGATCCTGGCGGTGCTGGCGGCCGGGCTGCGCCAGCCCTGGCTGCTGGTGGCCGCGCTGGCTTGTGGGTACGGCCTGGCCTGGACGGGGCACTTCTTCTTCGAAAAGAACCGCCCCGCTACATTCACCTATCCCTGGTGGTCGTTGCGGGGCGATTTCCGGCTGCTGGCCGATACGCTGGCCGGCCGCCGGAAATGGTGAGCGCGCTTCAGGCCGTCAATCCATGCTCGACGGCCAGTCCGAGCGCCAGCAGGGCTTCATCGCGGCCGGTCGCCATGGCCAGGCTCAGGCCGACGGGCAGGCCCGCGCCGTCGGTGCCGCAGGGCAGGGCGAGCGTGGGCATGTCCAGATAGCTGCCTATCATGGTGTTGCGCAGCACGCGCGCATTGCATTGCGCGAACCAGGCCGGGTCGGCATCCAGGGCCGCGATGGGCGGCGCGACCATGGGTACGGTCGGGAACAGCAGCGCCTCGTCGGGCGCCAAGGCCGCGGCCATCGCGGCGATCAGGCGCGGCCGGTTGTCGCGCAAGGCCTGCCGGTTCTGTGCGGGCATGGCCTGGCCCAGCCGCAGCCGCTGCACGATGCGGGCATCGACCCGGGCCAGCGCGGGGCTGTCCAGCAGTTCGCGGTGTACCTGGACCGCTTCGACGCCGACCAGCGTGCCGAACGTGGCGAACAGGTGGTGGGTCAGGTCCAGCACGGGGACGGTCCGGTGCTCGATGGCGAAGCCTTGCCGCGCCAGGCGTTCGGCGGCTGTCTCGAATGCGGCGGCCACGCCCGGTTCGAGTTCGCCCATCACGATGCCGGACGGAATCACCAGCCGCCCGGCGGCGCGGTCCGGGCGCGTCCGCAGGACGGGCGCGCGGCCCAGCAGGGCGTCGTCGATCAGGCAGGCGTCGGCCACGGCGTGGACCAGGGGGCCGATGCTGTCGAGCGACGGCGCCAGGGGAAAGACACCGCGCTGATCGTAGCGGGCCGAACTGGGCTTCCAGCCGACCAGTCCGTTCAAGGCCGCCGGCACCCGGATCGAGCCCGAGGTGTCGGTGCCCATGGCGCAGGGGACGATCTGCCGGGCGACGGCCACCGCTGATCCCGACGAAGAGCCGCCAGGGATGCGTGCGACCCCGGCATCATGCGGATTGGGCGGTGTACCGAAGTGGAGGTTGATGCCCAGGCCCGAGAAGGCGAACTCGCTCAGGTTGGTCTTGCCCACGCTGACCATGCCGGTGGCGGCCAGGGCGCGGACGGAAGGCGCGTCCAGCGTCGCGGGCGAGGCCTGCCGGCGCGTATCCGACGCGCAGGTGGTGACGGTGCCCGCCATGTCGAACAGGTCCTTCCAGGCCAGGGGCACGCCGTCCAGCGGTCCCAGCGCCCGGCCCTCGCGCCAGCGCGCCTGGCTGGCGCGGGCCTCGTCCAGGGCGCGTGCTTCCATGAGCGAGATGAATACCGTATCCATGCCGGGGGCGCGCGCCTGGTCCAGCGCCTGGCGCGCGACGTCCACCGGGTCCAGGCGGCCCTGGGCATAGCCCTCGGCCAGCGCGGCGATTCCCCGTGCATCAGTCATGGTGTTCCTTTGAATCCTGGACGTGGCGGCCCAGCCAGCCTGCGATGACGGCGGCGGCCTCGATCTCGTGTCCCGCGTACCAGTGGTTGCCGCCGAGCACCGCCGACGAGAACGATACCGCGGATGTCGCGTGGCCGCGCAGCAGTTCGATCGCGCCGCGGACTCCGGCGCTGCCGACGATCTCGCCCTCGGAGCCGTATAGCGACAGGATAGGCGCCGTCACGGCCGAGAGATCCTGGAAGGCCCGGGACGAGCGGCGGCCGTGGAAGTCGAAAGTGTCGGCGGGCCGGCCTTCCTCGAAGCGGTCCAGCAGCGTCTGCGCCGAGATGCGTTGCCGCAGCAGGCCCAGGACACAGTCTTCTCCCATCAGCACGCGGCCCTGGCCCGCTTCCACCCATTGCCGGGCCTGGGCCAGGAAGGCCGCGGCCTTTTCCTCGCCATGCAGGGCGAAGAAAGCGCCGCGCAGGTCGGCGGCTGAGGCCAGCACCAGGCCTCGCACGCGGGTATCCCCGGTCGCCGCGGCATAGCGCAGGATTTTCGAGGCGCCCAGCGAGTGTCCCATCAGGACGATGGGGCCGTCGTGGGACCCGGCGGCGAAATCCATCCACGCGGCCAGGTCGGGAATGCAATCGTCGAAATACTCGAACGCGGAGCCGGTCAATTTGTAGGCCGGGGCGGTGCCGACCCGCGACATCGCGATGTTTCCGTGGCCGCTGCACCCGATGGACAGCAGGTGTACGCCGGCCAGGTCGGGGCTTTGCAGGAAGTCGAAAGTGAAACTGGTGTCGAAGTTGCCGCTCAGGCCATGCAGGCTGATCAGCAGGGGCGCCCCGGCCACGGGGGCGGGCGCGAGGAACCCCGTCAGTTCGACATGCTGGGTGGTGCGCACACGCACCAGTCGGCCGCTGCGCGGCTCAATCTTGATGGTCATGGATACGTCTTGGGCGCGCGCTCAGCGCGCCATGTCGGGAAGGAACAGCACCAGGCTGGGGAAGGCGATCAAGAGGCCGATACGCAGCAGGTCCACGATGATGAAGGGCGTCACGCCCTTGTAGATGGTCCAGATGTCGGTTCGCTTGGACAGACCCTTGATCACGAAGACGTTCAGTCCGAAAGGTGGCGTGATGAGGCCGAGCTCCACGCACATGGTCACGATCACGCCGAACCAGATCGGATCGAAGCCCAGCTGCATCACGATGGGGTAGACCAGCGGCACGATCAGGATCACCACCGCCAGCGCGTCGATCAGGCATCCCAGCACCAGCATGATGCCGATGATCACGAGCAGGGTGCCGTAGCGGCCCAGGTCGGCGTCGATGAGCAGCTGCGCTGCCTTCTGCGGGGTCTCGGTCACGGCCAGGAAATAGCCGAACAGTACGGCACCGGCCATGATCAGGAGGATGGCCGCGCCCATGCGGACGCTTTCCGCCAGCGACGAGAACAGGGTATTCCAGGACAGGCGCTTGCCCAGCGCGACGATGGCGATGGCGCCGGCGGCGCCCACGGCGCCGGCCTCGGTCGGCGTGAACAGCCCGCCGTAGATGCCGCCGATGACGAACATGATGAGCAGCATGATGGGGCCGAGCCGCGTCAGGCTGGACAGGCGTTCCCGCATCGCGGCGGGCTGGCCCACCGGCGCATCCTGCGGACGCACGGCCAGCCAGACCTTGACCACCAGCATGTACATGGCGATGGCGATGATGCCCGGCACGACGCCGGCCATGAACAGCAGCCCCACGCTTTGCTGCGTGAGCAATCCGTAGACGGCGAGCGCGATCGAGGGCGGAATCAGCACGCCCAGCGTGCCGCCGGCCGCGATCACCCCGGTGGCCAGCCGCTCCGAATAGCCATGCTTTTTCATCTCGGGCAGGGCGACCCGGGTCATGGTGGCGGCGGTGGCGGCCGACGAGCCGCAGATGGCGGCGAAGCCGCCGCACGAGGCCACGGTGGCCACGGCCAGTCCGCCGCGGAAGTTGCCCAGCCAGAGCTGGGCGGCGCGGAACAGTTCGCCGCTCATGCCCGAGGTCACGGCCACCGCGCCCATCAGGATGAACAGCGGCACCAGCCCCATGGTGTAGTCGGAGAAGGTGGAGATGACGGAGTGGGACAGCAGCTTGAAGGCGGGCTCGAAGCCGGTCATCAGGCCGAAGCCCAGGATGCCCGCCGTGCCCATGGCCAGGCCGATGGGAACGCGCAGCAGGCAGAGCAGCAGCAGGGAGCCGAAGCCGATGAGGATGGCGAGATTGGGGCCGATCATGGTGTGCGTCCGTTCAGACCGTGGCGTCCGGATGGCCGTCGTCGGCCTCCGGCTCGGAAGGAGCGATGACTTGCTGGAGAAGGATGAAGAAGCAGGCCAGCGTGCCCAGCCACGCTGCCGTGTAGAAGCCCCAGACCGGCAACTCCAGGTCCACGGTCAGCAGCCCCGCCTCGAACACGTCGACGACCTTGGTGCCCAGGGCGTAGGCGAAGCCGCCGATGATGCACAGGCACAGCGCCGCGCCGATGCGGCTCAGGACCCGCCTGGCGCGAGGCCCGAGCGCGCTCCAGAAGATATCGAGCTGGATGTGGTCGTTGTGGCGGAAGGCCGCCGCGATGCCCCAGCACACCACCACGCTCAGCAGCAGGCGCGAGATTTCGTACTCGTCCGGAAGCGGGTAGGCGAAGAGGTAGCGCGTGGCCACCGACAGGGACGTGAGTATCGCCATGAACAACAGCAGTACCGATGGCACGAACTCTAGGAAGGCAAGCAGACGTTTCATGGCGATGCTCGGCGGTTGATCAATAGGCGGCGTTGTATTTTTTCAGCGTGTCCTGCAGTTCGCCGAACACCTTGGCGCCATCGATGCGGTTCTTCTTGACGCTGGCTTCCCAGTCGGCGCGGACCTTGGCGGCCATGGCCTTCCATTCGCCGACCTTGGCGTCCGAGATCGTGTAGACGGTGTGGCCCGGCTTCTTCAGCAGCGCGGCCCGGCCTTCCTGTTCCCAGTTGTACCAGGGCATGGGCAGGCGTTCGGCCCAGTCGGCGTTGCAGTGGCTGTCGATGACCTTCTTCTGGTCGGCCGACAGTTTGCCGTACGACGATTTGTTCATCAGGATGGCCGTGCCCAGCGAATAGAAATTCATGTCCAGGTGATAGGTCAGCGCGCGATCGGCTCCCAGTGCCTGCAACAGGTTCCACGGGAACGAGATCGCGTCCACCACGCCGCGCTCGACCGCTTCGGCCGCGTCGGAGGCGGACAACTGGACGGGCGAGGCGCCGGACAGGCGGTAGAAGTTGGCCGCCATGACGTTGGGCGAGCGGATCTTCAGGCCGGCCAGGTCGGTGGGGCTTTCGATGCGCTTCTTGGAGTGGATGGTGCCGCCGCCGTCATAGAACATGGTGCACACCTTGACGTCGGCCATCTCTTTCTTGGCGTAGGGCTGGTACCACTCGTACAGCGCGCGCGAGCCCTTGGCGGTGTCGGCCACCAGGAACGGCATTTCGGCGGCGGTCACGATGGGGAAGCGGCCCGGTTCGATGCCCACCAGATAGAAGGCGAGGTCGGCGATGCCGTCGCGGGCCAGGTTGTAGTGATCCTTGGCCGGACCCAGTTGTTGCGCGGGGAATACCTGGATCGCGATGCTGCCGCCCGAGTCTTTTTCGATCGATTGCGCCCAGGGCACCAGCACGCCGTAGTGCAGGGGGTTGGTGGTGGGCAGGTTGTGCGACAGCCGCAGGCTGACTTTCTTGTCGGCGGCGTGGGCCGGAGCGGCCAGGACGGCGGCGGCCATGGCGGCGGCCACGAGCGGCTTCAAAGCATGGTTCTTACGCATGGAGTTCCCCCTTGCACTGGGTCGATGAAAAGAAGCCGGTTCTTGCCCGGCAAAAAATATGTTCCGTTTTTCGGAACTAATCTATCGTTATATGGAACATAATGCAGGTTTCGGTGTAATTTCGTCAAGACGTTTCATTACGGGCAAAATTTCGCCTGGGTCACGTTGGGGGTGATGTGGAAGAAGAGTCGTCCAAGAACCGGTTCCTGCTGGAACGACAGATGGAGGTGATCGAACTGGTCGCCCGCCATCCCGCCGGGCTGGCGTTCGGCGAAATCCAGGCCGCGCTGGACATGCCCAAGGGCACGCTGCACCGGATGCTGGCCGGCCTGTGCCGCGCCGGCTGCCTGGATGCCGAGCCGCCGTTCGAGGCGGAGGCCGGCAATGCGCGCCGCACCTATCTCCTGGGCGGACGCATGCGCCGGCTGCTGGGAACGGCGATCTCGCCCGACCAGATGGCCGCGGTCGCCCATACGGTGCTCTACGGCCTGGTCGAGCAGTTCCAGGAAACGGCTTTCCTGAGCATGCTGCGCGGCAACCGCATCGAGAGCATCGTCATGGCCACGCCGCCCAAGGACTGGCACGGCTACGTCAATCCCGGCCACGTCATGCCGCCCCATGCGGCGGCCTCGGCCAAGGCCATCCTGGCCTTTCGCGACGAACGGGAATGGGAGGCGCTGCTGGATGAACCGCTGCCCGCGCTGACGGATCGCACCATCACGTCGCCGCAGCAGTTGCGCGACGAATTGCGGCGGGTCCGCAAGACCGGGATCGCCTACTGCCGCGAGGAGATCGATCGCGGACTGGTGGCGGTCGCCGCGCCCATCCCGCTGTCCCAGGTCGGCGTGATGTTCTCGGTGTCCATCGTCGGCCCGTCGCAGCGCATGCAGGCCTACGACGATGAAAAGATGAAGCGCGCCCTGCTCGATGCCGCCAGCAAGCTCGCGGCGATTTTTTCCAAACAGATGAACGCCGACCTCAAATGACGAGATCCAGCATTGCCGTGATCGGACTGGGCGGGATCGCCCGCAGTCTATTGGACGCCTTGGCCGGCGACATCCGCGTCGACGTGCGGCATGTCATCGTGCGCCGGGGCAAGGAAAACGAGGCGGCGGCGGGGCTGCCGTCGTCCATCGAGCCGGTCAGCGACATCGCGTCGCTGGCCGGCGAGGTCGGTCTGGTGATCGAGGCGGCGGGCCAAGGCGCCGTGGCGCAATACGGCGCCGATGTGTTGCGCAGCGGCCGCGATTTCGCGCTGGTGTCGGCGGGGGCGCTGGCGGACGAGGACCTGCTGCGGACGTTGAGGGAAGAAGCGGCCCGGGCCCGTCGCCGCTTGCACCTGATCAGCGGTGCCATCGGCGGCCTGGACGCGCTGGCGACGGCCCGCGCCGCCGGCGCGGTCGAGGTCCGCTACACCGGCATCAAGCCGCCGCGCGCCTGGCTGGGCACCCCGGCGGAACAGGCCTGCGACCTGCATGGCCTGGCCGAGCCGACAGTGGTGTTCGAAGGCAGCGCCCGCGAGGTCGCTCGACGCTATCCGCAGAATGCCAACGTGGCGGCTACCGTTGCCCTGGCGGGTGCGGGGCTGGATGCCACCCGGGTCACGCTGATCGCGGATCCCGCCGCCACGCGCAACAGCCATCGTATCGAGGCGCGTGGCGTGCTGGGGGAGTTCCGCTTCGATACACAGGCCGAACCTTCCGCCGCCAATCCGAAGACTTCGGCAAGCACCGCCTGCAGCATCGTGGCTTATCTGCGGGGCGGACCCAACGCGCTCGCGCTGCAAGGTTGAGGCCCGGCAGCCAGGGGGGCGTCAGGGGCTGGCCAGCTCGAATACCTGCAGGTCGATGAGATTGGACACCGAGCGGCTGGTCCGGATGTCGCCCGGCAGCACCAGCCGGGCCATGCCGTTGCGATCGAGCGGCTGTCCATCGACCTCGTAGGCCACCAGCGCCTGGTTCGCGCCGAACGCCGGATCGATCTCGGCCATCGACAACAGCGTCTGGTAGCCGTCGCTGGCGGTGGCGACGGCATACATGCCCAGCGTGGGGTTCTTCGCGCCCGCGGCGGTCTTCAGGCCGGCCACGTCGTTGAGCAGGTGCCACAAGTCGACGCCGGTGTAGGTCGCCGTTCCCACCGCGCGGGAAACCGGCGGCAGGGCTTGCAGGGCGGCGAGATCGAAACTGCCTTCCTGCCGCACGGCGCCCGATACGGTGAAGGACGGCGCGAGGCCGCCTCCGGTGCCGGTGCGCGTGGATCCCGATGGCAGGACCTCGATCGAGGTCGCCATCGAAGCGTAGCGTCCGCCCTTGCCGTCGCCGGGCGCGGTCACCCGGAACGGACCGTCACCTTGCGGCAGCGGTCCCGACTTGCCGTCCCGGGTCTCGGCGTAGGCCACGAGACTGGCGCGGTTGCCGATGTCGGGCTTGAGTTCGCCCATCGAGAAAACGACGCGGTAGCCGTCGGCGGCCTTGACCACCACGTACTTGCGCAGGAGATCGTTCTTGGCCGAGGCATCGGTCTTGATGCCCGCATCGTCCAGCAGGGACCACAGGCCGGCGCCGGTATAGGTGCGGGTCTGCTGGCCGCTGCCGCTGGAATAGGAAACGGTCTGGGTCTGGGCCGGACGTTGCTCGAGGTCGGCAACGGTCGGGGACGAGGGACGTTCGACCGCTCCGCCTATCGCGATGCTGGGCGGGATCCCGGGCGTTTCCGGGATTGCGCCGTCGCCGCCGCAGGCGGCCAGCACACAGGACAGGACCGTTGCGAGGCTCCATCCGGGCAGTCTCTGCCGATGCATCATGTTCTTCCTTATCGTTATATTCAATGAAACATAACGATAAGCGAAGGTAGATTGGCAGGCAAGCGAAGAGAAGGGGCGCGCTTTGCGCGCCCGTGGGGAATCAGAAGGTCAGGCCTCGCGGTAGAAGCAGAACTCGATCTCTACCGAGGCGTTCAGCGGCAGGGCCGCGACGCCGACGGCGGTGCGCGCGGGCGGCGTGGTGCCTTCCGGAAAGTAGCCTTCCCAGACGCGATTGATCTCGGCGAACTGGTCGAAGCGGGTGGTGAAGATGCGCGCGATGACGAGCTGGTCCAGGGCCAGGCCATACTCGGGCAGGGCACCCAGCATGTTGCGCATGATCTTGTCCGTTTCCGCGGCGACGCCGCCGCTTTCCAACTGGCCGCTTTCGGCATCGAGGGCGATCATGCCGGCCAACTGGTAGTGGGGGCCTGCCTGGATGCAAGGGGTGTAGCGGAAGCGGGGCTTGGGCAGCGTCTTGGCGTAGTGGGCTTGCAGGGGCATGGCGGAAGGCCTCGATGGAAAAGGCCCGTAGTCTACTCCGCGTAAGGCTGGCCGAGCTCGGGCCGCGCGCGCAGATGGGCCAGGAGCGCGCCGCGCATGCCGCCGTTTCCGACCATGGCGCGTATCTCGGGCGCCAGGGGCGGGTAGTGGAGGATCTCGCCGGTGGCGCAACGCGTGACGGTGCCGTTGGCGTAGTCCACTTCGATCTCGTCACCGTCGGACAGCGCTTCCACGATGCCGTGGCAAGAGGCGAGCACGGGTACGGCGAGCGCGACCACGCCCTGGAAGGCCCGCACCGACATGGACTCGCACAGGATGCCCAGGCCCAGCGCTTTCAGGGCGATGATGCCGGCATTGTGCGCCTTGCCGGCCAGGAAGTTGCGGCCGGCGACGATCAGGTCGCCTGGGCGGATGCGGCTGGCCAGGCCCGGATCGAGTTCGGCGAAAAGATGCGGGATCAGTTCGGCGGGATTCGTCGCGCGGGAGAGCACGATGTCGAATGCCATGACCGCGCCGTCGTGGGGAACGTCATGGCCCAGCACGTGGGCGGTGCCGCGTTGTATCCAGTTCATCGATGGGGACTCCTCAATGCGCCGGGCGCGGATCGGCGATCCTGCCGGCGATGGCCGACGCGGCCACGGTGAGCGGGCTACCCAGGTAGCAATGGGCATCCTTCGCGCCCATGCGGCCCTGGCCGTTGGTGGCGGCGGTCGAGATCGACACTTCTCCGGAGGCCAGCGGCCCGCCGGCGCCGCCGGCGCAGGGGCCGCAGCCGGGCGGAAGCAGGATGGCGCCGGCGTCGAGAAAGCGTTGGGTGAGGCCGTCGCGCGCCATGCGTTTGGCCGTCTCGACGGTGCCCGGGACGACGATGAAGCGCACCCCGCTTGCCACGCGGTGTCCGGCCAGCACGTCGGCGGCGGCCTGGAAATCGTCATACATGCCGGATCCGCAGGATCCCAGATAGGCCTGGTCGATCGCGACGCCCACCGTGTCGCCGACGGGGACGGCCCGGTCGGGGGCGCCCGGCAGGGCCACCTGCGGCGCCAGGTGCGTGACGTCCAGCTCGAGCCTATGTTCGAACCGCGCATCGTCGTCGCTTTCCAGCCAGGTGCCGTCGCGGGCCGAGCCCAACGGCGACATCGGCGGAAACACGATGTTGAGCACGCCGATCTCGGTCAAGGTATTGCACAGCGCGACACGGCCCGACAGCGGCAGGCGGTCGCAGTACGCGCCGCCGAATTCGACCACGCGATAGTCGAATTCGACGCCCAGTTCACCCGAGGTCAGCCGGTGGGCCAGCCAGAAGCCGACGTCGCGTGGATGCACGCCGGGCGATGGCTCGCCCTCCAGCGTGACGCGCAGTGTGTGCGGCACGACGGTCCAGGTCGTGCCCGTGGCCAGCACCGACACGACGTTGGGCCCGGCGCGCATGGCGAAGGCGCCGATGGCGCCGAAGTTGGTGCAGTGCATGTCGTAAGCGAAGAGGAACATGCCGGGCCTGACCAAGCCGCTTTCCATGGGAAAGAGATGGCCGTGCCCGCCCTGGCCGGCGTCGTGGAAGTGGCCGATGCGCCATTCGCGGGCGATACGCCGATTGGCGCGGCCGCGCAAGATCGAGGCGGGCGTGGTGTAGACCACCTGGTGGTCGGTGACAAAGACCACCCGCTCCGGATGGGTGACGCGGCGATAGCCGATGTCGTGCAACTGTGTGTAGGCGCTTTCGACGTAGCCGTCGTGCAATATGACCAGTTCGGGCTCGGGCAGCACGATGTCGCCCGGCTTGACCGATGTCTTGCCGCTGGCGCGCGCCAGCATCTTTTCAACGAGCGTCATGCCCATGTGGAGCTTCCATGCTTGAAGTCGGTCAGGGCCGGCCGCTGACGGCCTGCGCGTACGAGGCGCCGGCACGCACCTGGGCATCGGCGTCGCGCTCGAAGGCCAGGCGGGCGGCCAGCCTCTCGGCGAGAGTGTCGAAATACTGCTGGCCGATGACGACCACGCCGTCATCATCGGCGCACACGAGATCGCCCGGATGCACGATCTGGCCGCCTATCGCCACGGGTATCTGGACCTCGGCCGTTCCGTCCTTGCGGCTGCTGCGCACCGTGCCGCCATGCGCGAATACCGGGAACCGCAGTGCCCGGATCTCGGCCAGGTCGCGCACGCGGCCGTTGGTGACGCAGCCGGCCAGACCGCGCATCTGCGCAGCCCGCGAGCCGGTGCCGCCCAGCGCGCAGGTGTCCGGGTCCCCGCCGGTGTCGATGACCAGCACGGAACCGGGAGGCGCCAGGTCCAGCGCCCGGTTCGCCGATCCACTGCGGTGGGGCGGCGCGCTCACGGTGTATGCCGGGCCGGCGCAGACCGTGCCTGGCACTTGCGTGGCAATGGCCGGATCCAGGTCGCCGCGGCGGCCCAGGGCTTCATAGGCCGCGGCCGCGGAGGCGCCGGCCAGCAGGGCCACGAGTTGTTCCACATCCATTCCCATGACGTTCCTCAGTCGAGTTGGATTTTCACTTCCTTGGCGACGCGCGCCCACTTGCCTCGCTCCGCGTCGATGAAGCGGGCGAACTGTTCCGGCGTGTTGGGCGTGGGCAGGAGCCCCTGTCCACGCAACTGGCGCACCACGTCCGGCTCGGCAAGAATGGTCGCGATGGCGTTGTGCAGTGTGCCGATGATGGCCGCGGGCGTGCCCGCGGGCGCCATGAAGCCGTTCCAGTCGAACATCTCGTAGCCAGGCAGCGTTTCGGCGACCACGGGCGTGTCGGGGAATTCGGCCACCCGTTGGTCGCTGGTGAGCGCCAGCGCGCGCAGCTTGCCCGCCTTGACCATGGGCCAGGCCGGCGGCTGTCCGCCGAAGGTGAGAGTGACGGCGCCGCTGGCGACGCCGGTCAGGGCTTCGGGCGCGGTCTTGAACGGTATGTGGGTGATCGAGACGCCCGCCAGCGTCTTGAAGTATTCCCCCGACATGTGCGAGGCCGTGCCGTTGCCGGCCGACGAGAAGGTCAGCTTGCCGGGGTCGGCCTTGGCGGCGGCGATGACGTCGGCAATGGACTTGTAGGGCGACTCCGCGGAAACGACGACCAGCAGAGGCGTGCGGGCCGACAGCATGATGGGCGCGAAGTCCTTCACCGGGTCGTAGGGCAGCTTGCTGTACACGTTGGGATTGATGGTGAGCGTGCCGATGTGGCCCACGGCGAGCGTATAGCCGTCCGCAGGGGCGCGGGCGGCGGCACCCAGGCCGATGGCTCCGCCAGCGCCCGCGCGGTTCTCGACCACGAACGGTTGTCCGAGGCGCTCGCCCAGATGCTGGGCGACCAGGCGGGTGATGGTGTCGGGCGACGAGCCCGCGCCATGTGGAACGATGATGCGCACGGGACGAGCCGGATAGGACTGGGCGCCGGCGCCCTGGGGGGCGGCGGCGAGGGCGGTTGCCAGGGCAAGCGCTGTGGCCAGGAACCGTGAATGCAGCAGCATGGTGTGTCTCCTTGAGGGTTTTAAGGCTGATCGCCTTTTTGTATGACAAATATCGTTTTTGTTGGCGTAAATATGCCATGAAATGGCATTTATACTCAATAATGTAAGACAATTTTGAAAAATTGATGAAAACTCCCGGCAAGGTGGGCATCCGGCCGGGTCGCTACAATGCAATTCCCGCCGCCGCGACCTGATCCATGGACCGAAAAATCGTTGCCTTGCACGAGACCGCCGCGCCGGCCGCAGACCCGGCCCGGCAGCAACTGGCCGACCGTTTGCGCGATGCCATCACCGAAGGGATTTATCTTCCCGGCGACAAGCTGACCGAACGGGAGCTTTGCGAACGTTTTGCCGCCAGCCGTCCCTCGATGCGCGAGGCCATCCGGCAACTCGACGGCGAAGGCTTGCTGGAAGTGGCGCCGCATCGCGGGCCTGCCGTGCGGGCGATCGATGAAGCGCAGTTCCACGAGTTGCACGAAGTGCGGGTGGCTCTGCAGAAACTGGCGGCGGCGTGTTTCGCGATGCGCGGCACGCCAGAGCAGATGAATGCCTTCGCCTTGCGTATCGACGAGTTCGAGCAGGCGCTGGCTTCGCGCGATGTGCCGCGCATACGCGCGACCAAGCATCAATTGTTCGAGGCCTTTGTCGCGGGGGCTTGCAACGAACCGCTGGCTGCCTTCATCCGGAAGATCAACGCACGTATGGGCTTCTTGTGGGCGTCATCGATGAATCATCCGAACCGGCCGGCGGAAAGCGTGGATGAGTTCCACCGTCTCCTGGATGCGATACGCGAACGCGACCCCGAAGCCGCGCAGGCTGCCATCGTGCTTCAGAACCAGCGGGCCCGCGCGGTCGGGCTGCATGCGCTCGAACTGTTCCAGAAGCGGCGCCGGGCGTCGCCGTGACCAGGACGCTAGCGCTGGCGTAGCGGCGCCAGCAGCGGCGACAGGCCGTTGTGGTCGATCTCGTGCATCAGCGCCAGCAGGCGCCCCAGTTCGCCGGGCGGGAAGCCCTTGCGGGCGAACCAGGCCAGGTAGGGACCGGGCAGGTCGGCGATCAGCCTGTCCTTGTACTTGCCGTAGGGCATGGCGACCGTTACCAGGCGTTGCAGATCTTCGGGGTTCATGGAGTGGGAAGGCGTGGCAGCTTGGATGTTCTCGTGGACCTCGCCCGCATTGTGCACGAAGCGCGCGCCGCGGCAGGCACTGCCATGGGGGATAAGTGTTTGACATTTAAAGATTCTTGGTATCACACTGGCGCCTTCCGACGACGAGGGGGCGGGCCATGGATACGATGGTTGGCGGGACTTGGGGACGGGGCGTGGTCGTGGCGGCAGCGGTGGGACTGCTGGCCGCGTGCGCGGCGCGCGGGCCGGGCGGCGCGCCGCCATCGGAGGCCGCGGACGCGGTCTACGTCAACGGCAAGGTCGCCACGGTCGATGCCGGTTCTTCCGTGGCCCAGGCCTTCGCGGTGCGCGGGGGCCGGTTCACCGCGGTGGGGACGACCGAGCGCATCATGGCCTATGCGGGGCCGGCCACGCAGGTGATCGATCTGCGCGGCCGCACGGTCGTTCCCGGCCTGGCGGATTCGCATCTGCATGCCGTGGGCGGCGGCCCCGGCATCGACCTGTCGGCCGCACGCTCGATGGCCGAGCTGTCCGCCACGGTGGCCGAGGCGGCCAGGGGGGCCAAGCCGGGACAGGTGCTGGTTTCCAACAGCGATTGGCACGAGGCGCAGCTCAAGGAACAGCGGCTGCCCACCGCGGATGAGCTGGAAGCGGCTGCGCCTGGCGTGCCGGTGATCCTGGTGCGCGGCGGACACAGCTATTTCCTCAACAACACGGCACTGGCCAAGTACGGCATCACGCCGGCGACCCCGGTGCCGCCGGGCGGCGCGATTCCGCGCAACGCCGCCGGACGGCTGACCGGCGAACTGACCGACACGGCCAAGCGCCTCGCGCCGCTGCCGCCTCCGCCGCCGATGACGGTGGCGCTGCTCGAGGCGCAGCAGAAGAAACTGAACGAGTACGGCCTGACCAGCATACGGATACCGGGCACGAACGTGGCGGCGTATCGCCAGTTCCAGCAGTTGCGCGACAGCGGCAAGGCCACGGTCCGCTACAGCATCCTGTTCCGTCCCAAGGACCTGGCCGACTTCCGGTCCGGCATCATCGGGGCCGGCATCCGGCAGGGCGAGGGCGACGAGTGGGTCAAGGTCTGGGGCATCAAGATCAGCGTGGACGGCGGTTTCGAGGGCGGCTACATGACGCGCCCCTACGAAGGGGAGATGGGCAAGGGCGGCACGTACTACGGCTTGCAGACCATTCCGCAGGCGACGTTCAACGAATACGTCGCGGGCATCAACCAGGCGGGCTGGCGCGTGGCGGTGCACGCCGTGGGCGATGCCGCCGTGGACGAGGTGCTGCAGGGCTACGAGCGGGCCCACGCCCAGCGCGACATCCGCGCGCAGGGGTGGACCATCGAACATGCGTTCATCACGCGCCCAGACCAGTATCCGCGCATCCGGGCGATGAACCTGCGGATGTCGGTGCAGGACCATCTCTACCTGGCCGCGCCGGTGCTCAAGCGTTACTGGGGCATGGACCGCGCTTCGCAGGTCACGCCGCTCAAGACCTACATGGAGCAGGGCTTCATGCTGGCGGGCGGCACCGATTCGCCGGTGATTCCGGTCAATCCGTTCTGGGCCATGTACCACTTCCTGACGCGGGACACGATCTCCGACGGCGTCTACGGCGCCGACCAGGCCGTGCCGTCGCGCGATGCGGTGCTCCGGCTGATGACCATCAACAACGCGCGCCTGACCGACGAGCAGGACGTCAAGGGATCGATCGAGCCCGGCAAGCTGGCGGATTTCGTCGTGCTGTCGGCCGATTACCTGAGCATTCCGGCGGCCGAGGTGCAGCGGCTGAAGGCGCTGGCGACCTACGTGGGAGGCAGGCAGGTGTACCGGGCCGCATCGTTCTGAAGCCGGCGGGTCACGGCTTCAGGACGACTTTCACGCAGCCGTCCTCCTTGTCCCGGAAAATCTCATACATGGCGGGCCCGTCCTCCAGGGCCTCGTTGTGGGTGATGACGAAGGACGGGTCGATCCGGCCCTCGGCGATGAGGTCGAGCAGGATCCGGCTCCAGCGCTGGACGTGGGTCTGGCCCATGCGCCAGGTCAGCCCCTTGTTCATCGAGGCGCCGAAGGGGATCCGGTCGAGCAGTCCGCCATAGACGCCCGGGATGGACAGCACGCCCGCCGGGCGGCAGACGTAGATCATTTCCCGCAATACGTGGGGGCGGTCGCTTTCCCGCATCACCGCCTGCTTCGCCCGGTCGTACATGGCATCCAGGGAGCGGGCGGCATGCGACTCCAGGCCCACGGCGTCTATGCATTTCTCCGGCCCCTTGCCGCCGGTCAGTTCGCGCAGGCGTTCGACCACGCTTTCCCGCTCGAAGTCGATGGATTCCGCGCCGGCACGGGCTGCCATGGCCAGCCGTTCAGGAACGCGGTCGATCATCACCACCTGGCGGGCACCCTGCAACTGGGCGCTGCGCATGGCCATCAGGCCCACCGGGCCGGCGCCCCAGATGGCGACCGTGTCGGTGGGCTGGATGTCGCACTGGGCCGCGGCCTGCCAGCCGGTGGGCAGGATGTCGCCCAGGAACAGCACCTGTTCGTCCTCCAGGGCGGCGGGTATCTTGATGTGAGTGGTGTCGGCGTGCGGCACGCGCACGTATTCGGCCTGGCCGCCGGCGTAGCCGCCGGTCAGGTGGGTGTAGCCGAACAGGCCCGCCGTGGCGTGGCCGAAGACCTTGCCCGCCAGTTCCTGGTTGCGGTTGCTGCGTTCGCACACAGAATAGTTGCCGCGCTGGCACTGTTCGCAGGCGCCGCAGGCGATGGTGAAGGGGACGACGACACGATCGCCCGGCTTCAGATGGCGTGTATCCGGCCCCACCTCGACCACTTCACCCATGAATTCGTGTCCCATGATGTCGCCGGATTTCATGCCGGGGATGAGGCCGTCGTACAGGTGGAGATCGGCGCCGCAGATGGCGCACGCGGAGACTTTGACGATGGCGTCGCCGGGCAGCTCGATGCGCGGGTCCGGCACGGTGTCGTACCGGATGTCCTTTTTGCCATGCCAGCACAGTGCTTTCATGACGTTCTCCTTCTTCGCGGGCGCCGGTTCGCGCCCACCGGAACGCGCAGCAAGCGCCGTGCCGGCCTCGGCGCGCACTAAAATCCACGCATGAGCAGCCATTTCCGCGTCCGCCGCATCGACATCGTCGTTTATCCCGGGTTCAAGTCGCTGGAGGCGGTCGGACCGCTGTGCGTGTTCGACTACGCCAACGTCCACCTGCGCAAGCGCGACCTGCCGCCGGCCTATCGGGTCGAGATCGCCGCCCCGCAGCCCGGCGACGTGCGTTCGGACACGCTGATGACGCTGCACGCCGGCAAGGGCCTGGACAGCCGCGACCTGCCCGATGCCGCCATCCTGGTGGGCGCGCGCAATATCGAGGAGGCCATGCGGCATTCGCCGGCCATCGTCGACTGGGCCGCGGCCGTGGCGCCCCGCATCGCGCGCCTGGCCGCCCTGTGCTCGGGCAGTTTCTTTCTTGCTGAAGCAGGCCTCCTGGACGGCCGGCGCGCGACCACGCACTGGAGCGTGTCGAGGCTGCTCCAGCAGCGCTATCCGCGCGTCGACGTGCAGGCCGATGCCATTTTCATCCGGCAGGGCAACATCTGGACCTCGGCCGGCGTCACGGCCGGCATAGACCTGGCGCTGGCGATGGTGGAAGAGGACTGCGGCCGCGACCTTGCCCTGGAAGTCGCGCGGGACATGGTGGTCTACCTGAAGCGTCCGGGAGGGCAGTCGCAGTTCAGCATGCACTTGAACAGCCAGACCACCAGCCATCCCGGCATACGCAAGACCCAGGACTGGATCCTGTCCAACCTGCAACGGCCGCTGGCTGTTTCGGACCTGGCCGCCCATGCGGCCATGAGCGTGCGCAACTTCACCCGCGTGTTCGTGCGCGAGACGGGCGCCACGCCGCAGGCCTTCGTCGAGAACGCGAGGGTGGAACTGGTGCGCCGGCTGCTCGAGGACGCGGCCCTGCCGCTCAAGACCGTGGCCGTGCGGGCGGGCTTCGGGTCGGACGCCCAGTTGCGCAAGGTGTTCCAGCGCCACCTGGGCGTGACGCCCCGCGCCTATCGCGAGCGTTTCGCCAGCGCGGGCGGCAGCGGCAGGGAGGACTAGGCTTCGATCGGCAACCCGGTGAAATTCTCCGAGAAGGCCCGCCGGCCCGGCCCGGATCCCGTCATGTAGTCCAGGTCGGCCCGTTGCAGGCGCCGGGCGAACTCGCTCTGCCCCGGGAAACTGTGCACCATGGTGCACAGGCCCGCGGAGAAGCGATGCACCAGCCACATGCGCCGCAGGCAGGTTTCCGAATAGCTGTCCAGGAGCCGGGCGGAGCCCCGCCTGTAATACTCGGCCAGCGCGCGGCCCAGCACGCGTATGTCCGCCACGGCGGAGTTGAGCCCCTTGGCGCCGGTGGGCGGAACGATGTGCGCGGCATCGCCGGCCAGGAACAGGGCGCCGTGGCGCAGCGGTTCGACCTGGAAGCTGCGCATGGCGGTCACCCCCTTTTGGATGATGGGACCGTCGATCAGCGGTGGCATGCCGGGTACGTCCAGGCGTTCATGGAGCGCGCTCCAGATGCGGTCGTCGGACCAGTTGTCCGGATCGTCGTCGGGTTCGCATTGCAGGTAGAGGCGGCTGCGCGTGGGGGAGCGGAAGCTCAGCATGGCGAAGCCGGTGTCGTGGCAGCCCCAGGTCACGTCGGGCGCGGCGGGCGGGACCTCGGCCAGGATGCCCAGCCAGCCGAAGGGGTAGACCCGGTCGTAGGTCTTCATCACCGAAGCGGGAATGGCGTCGCGGCAGATGCCGTGGAAGCCGTCGCAGCCCGCGATGAAGTCGCAGCGCACCGGCGTGCCCCCCGGGCCGGCCAGGATCGTGGGCGAGGGGCCTTCCAGGTCCCGGATGGCGCAGACCGGGGTGTCGAAGCGCAGGTCGCCGCCGGCGGCCAGCCGTGCCTCGATCAGGTCGTGCACCACTTCGTGCTGGGGATAGACCATGACCGTGCGGCCGATTTCCTGGGCGAAGTCTATGCGGTGCGAGGCCTGGGCGTAGCGGAAGTCGAGGCTGTTCTGCGGCATGCCCAGCCGCCGCATGCGCCCGCCCAGCCCGACCTCGGCCAGCAGGTCGACCGTGCCTTGTTCCAGCACGCCCGCCCGCAGCCGCTGCTGCACGTGTTCGCGGCTGCGGCTGTCGAACACGATGGATTCGATGCCTTCCCGGTGCAGCAGGTGGGACAGCAGCAGTCCCGCGGGGCCCGCGCCGACGATGCCGACCTGGGTACGTTCGCTCATGCGGGCTCCTCCAGCGTGATCAGACCCATGCCCGTGGTCATGGGGGCGTAGTAGTTGCGATGGACGCGCCGCGCCTGGCCGGACAGGGCGCCGCGCATGACCAGCCACATGATCAGCTCGATGCCTTCGGCGCCGTAGCGTTCCATCAAGGTCTGGTGCGTCAGTTCGCACAGACTCTCGGGATCGTGTTCGATCCGGTCCAGGAAGTCCTGGTCCCAGTCCTTGTCCATCTTGCCGAAGTGCGGGCCCGTCAACTGATGGGACATGCCGCCGGTGCCCAGGATGACGACGCGCAGGTCGGCTGGATAGGACTCGACGGCCCGCCGTATGGCCTGCCCCAGCCGGTAGCACCGGCGCGCGGTGGGCAGGGGATGCTGCAGCACGTTGACGGCCAGGGGCACGGCCGCCACGTTCCACCCGGGCGTATGGTCGAAGCACAGGTGCATGGGCACCAGGAAGCCGTGCTCGACCCGCATTTCCTGGCAGACCGTCAGGTCGAACTCGTCGTAGACCAGCGATTCGCACAGGTGCTGCGAGAATTCCAGGTGGCCGTCTATGGGCGGCAGCGGACGCACGCCGAAGCCTTCGTCGGCGATGTCGTAGCGGTCGGCCGCGCCCAAGGCGAAGGTCGGGTACTTGTCGAAGAAAAAGTCGGCGCCGTGGTCGTTGTAGACCATGATCGCCACGTCGGGCTTGATTTCCTGGAGCCACTCGCGGACCGGGACGTAGGCGTCGAACAAGGGACGCCAGGCCGGCGTGGCCTGTTTGCCGCGGTCGTAGGCCGCGCCGATGGAAGGGACATGGGACGTGCCTATGCCAGCGATGATGCGTCCCATGTCAGACAGCTCCTTTGTCGTTGCGGGTGGCAAGGAATGCCTCGTAGCTTTCCCCGCGCATCCGGGCGCCCATGACGTAGAGGCCGTTGCCGGTGACCACGCCCAGCTTGAGCAGGAAATAGATGTTGGCGCCGGCATCGAGCAGGCCGGTGAAATCGCGCGCGCGTATCAGCGCCTTCTGTTCGTCGGACAGGCCGAAGCGCGTCATGTAGGCCTCTTCGTCCGCCCGGCAGGCGTCGCGGTTGGCGGCCTCGCTGAGCGAATTGCAAAGCTTGTTGATGCGGTATCCCTTCCATGAAAGCCGCAGGTCGAAGACGTGCGAGTCGGCGATCGGCCGTGTCCGGTCGCGTTGGGGAAGTGCCATGGGCAGTGCTCCTTGGGTAGAGGGAAAACGACCAGTGCCGCGCCGGTGCGCGGCGTTGCGGCTGCTGTGCTTTTTATGGAGAATGACTCTAGCTTTCATGTCCTTGATTGTTCTAATCAACCACCGTCGGCACAGGAGCAGCCATGTCGTTCGAGCAGCCCGCAAATTGCGAGGAACTCCTGAACTACCGGATCGCCCGGCTGCTGTCGGTCAGCGGCGCGCTGGTGATCCGGCTGTGCGAAGGCCGCTACGGCATCAGCCGCCGGGAATGGCGCCTGATCGCGATGCTGGCCGACTACGGCACGATGGCGCCTTCCGAACTGGCCGAGCGCGCGCACACCGACCGGCCACTCGTGTCCCGTGCCATCAGCGACCTGGTCGCAAAGGGGCTGGTGTCGCGGGTCGGCCGCAGCAGCGACCGGCATCGCGTGGCCATCGAACTGACCGATAAGGGCCGGGCCCTGCATGCCGAGCTGTTTCCCATCACCGCCGACATCAACGGACGCATCCTCAAGGCGCTGCCTCCAGAGGCGATCCAGGCGCTCGACGGCATGCTGGACGTCTTGACCGACACGGCCAAACAGCTCAACCAGGACTATCCGCTGAAGGAAAAGGCCGATCGCCGCAACGGCGGGAGCCGCCAGCTGGCTTCGTCCCGCCCGGACCTGGCGGATATCTGGTAGGCGGGCGCCGGCCCCCGCGTCAGTTGTTCGACGTCGCGCCCGAGGCCTTGATCAGGCGTGCCCACTTCGTGATCTCCGTCTGCTGGAACCGGCCCAGTTGCTCCGGCGAGGACGCTGAAACCGTGAGTCCCTCCTGCACGAACGCGGCCCGCGTCGAAGGCTTGCCCATGGCGCGCGCGATCTCGTGGTTCAGCTTGAGCACGATGTCGGCCGGCGTGCCCTTGGGCGCGAACACCGAGAACCACAGCACGATCTCGTAGCCGGGCACCCCGGCCTCGATCATGGTCGGCAACTCGGGCGCGGCGGGCGAGCGTTCGCGGCTGGTGACGGCCAGCGCCCGCAGCTTGCCGGATCGCACGATGGGCATGCCGATGGCGACCGAGTCGAACAGGATGTCGGCATGGCCGCCCATGACGTCGCTGACGGCCTGCGCCGGACCGCGCGCCGGTATGTGGACCATGTCGATGCCCGCCAGCGACTTGAACAGGTCGCCCGACATGTGGCCCGAGGTGCCGATGCCCTGCGAGACGAAGTTCAGCGAGCCGGGCTTGCGCCTGGCGAGCTGTATCAGTTCCTGCACGCTGTGCGCGGGTACCGAGGGATGCACCATGAGGACGTTGGGCACCGTCGCCAGCAGGCTGACGGGCTCGAAGTCGCGCACGGCGTCATAGGGCAGGTTGGCCAGCAGCGTGACGTTGATGGCGTGGGTGGCATGAGTGCCCAACAGGATCGTGTAGCCGTCGGCGGGCGCCTTGGCCACCAGGTCGGCCCCTATGGTGCCGCCCGCGCCGGGCTTGTTCTCCACGATGACCGGCTGCTGCCAGGCTTCCTGCAGGTCGTGCGCCACGCTGCGCGCCAGCTTGTCGGTCAGCCCGCCGGGGGTGAAGGGCACGATGAAGCGGATGGGCCGGCCGGGGTAGGCGTCGGCGGCGCCGGCACAGGCATGTGTCGCCGCCAGGGCGAGTGTCAAGCCGGCCAACAGCGACGAGGCACGGTGGAAACGAGGGTGCGGACGGTGGGACATGGTGGCCTCCTTGGGCGGCACGCAAGCGGGTGGACGAGCGGGGGATAGGCTGGCGTCAGGACGCCATCGAGGTCGCCGGGGCAGCGGCCGCGGAGTCGGCGGCCGCCATCTTTTCGATCATGCGGCGGGCGCGGCTCGGGCCCGCGTCGATGCGCAGCCATGCCAACTGCCGCACGCCGGTGGCATCCTGTTCGCGCTGCATGGCGGACACGATGACGTTGTCCTCTTCGAAGGTGCGGCCCATGTCGCGCATCAGCCGCTCGTCGAGTTCCTTGTCGCCCACGCCGAAGTTGCGCACGTGCAGCCAGAAGAAATGCGTGGCCGTGTCGGTCTCGGGCGTCAGGAATTTGTAGCTGAACGCGCGCAGGCCGCGGTCCATGTTGGCTTCCGTGTGTTCCTGGCCGGCCTGCATCGTCACCACGTCCACGCGCGAGGTGCAGGGCGGGAAGAAGTGGTAGTACTGGCAGCGGTCGGCCAGTCCGCTGAAGTTGGCGTTCTTGCGGTCGATGGGAGGCGGCTCGGCGTCGAGCGTCCAGCGGTAGGTCACGATGTGGCCCTCGCTTTCCTCGATGACGGGAGGAATATCGCTCGACGCCGGATTGCCGATGGTGCCCGGGTGGACGTAGGTCGTATGCGCCGGGTCCTGCAGGTTCTCGACGATGTTCAGGTAGTGCGAGCGATGGTGCTGGGGCGCGCCCCAGATGACCGTCCAGCCCGGCGCGCCATAGCGCTCGATGGCGGGGATGAGCCGGGGATCGGCGCGCTCGGTGTCACCCATCCAGATCCAGGCGGCGCCATAGCGTTCCGTGATGGGAAAACTGCGGACCCGCGCGGCGGGGGGCACGTTCGGTTGGCCCGGGACGTGCACGCAGGCGCCGGTGCCGTCGTAGCGCAAGCCGTGATAGCCGCATTGCAGCGTGTCGTCGACCACGCTGCCCAGCGACAGGGGCACGAGGCGATGCGCGCAGCGGTCCAGCAGGGCGGCGAGCCGGCCGTCGCGCTGCCGGAAGGCGACGACGGGTTCGTCCAGTACTCGCCGGGCGAAGGGCCCGGTGCCGATTTCTGCGGTCCAGCCCAGTACGTACCAGGCATTGCGAACGACGTGCTCCACGGACGACTCTCCTTCTCGAAATGCGGGTCGGGGGATATCCAACCGGGCCGCCACGGCGTGGCGGCTTCGATGCGGGAGACTGTATCGGCGGGGGCGTGAATTGTTCTATACAACGACGGACGGGGTTTGCCCGCCCGTCGGCCTAGTTCAGCCGGATGCCGGCCTGGGAGATCAACTGGCGCCAGGTGCGGATTTCGTTCGCGAGGTGGCTCCGGAATTCCTCGGGTGTCGAGCCCACCGTGTCGACGCCTTCGGCGGTCAGATAGGCCTGGATATCGGGAGAAGCCAGTGCCTTGCGGATGGCCTCGTTCAGCTTGTCGACGATGGGGCGGGGGGTATGGGCGGGCGCGGCGTATCCCCACCAGCCTTCGGCCTCGTAGTCAGGAAACCCTGCCTCGGCCACGGTCGGCACCTGGGGCAGCTTGGCCCAGCGTTTTTTCGACGTGACCGCCAGGGCCTTGAGGCGTCCCGACTTGATCGAGCCGCTCGCGCCGGCGTAGGTGGCGAAGGTGAAGTCGACCTGGCCGCCGATGGCATCGTTCATGGCCGGGCCGGCACCCTTGTAGGGAACGTGCAGGATGTCGATCTTCGCCATGCTCTTGAGCATTTCGCCCATCAAGTGGGCGTTCCCGCCGGTGCCGGACGACGAGTAGGACAAGGTACCCGGTTTTTCCCGCGCCATGCGCACGATGTCGGGGACGGAGTTGGCGGGAAATGCCGGCCCGGCCACCAAAAGGAACGGCGAGGTGGCAACCATGCTGATGAAGCTGAAGCTGTCCAGCGAGTCATAGGGCAGCTTGTCCACCGCGACGGCGTTGATGGCGTGCGCGCCTGGCAACTGCAGCAGCGTATAGCCGTCGGGCGGGGCCTTGGCCACGAAATTCGTGCCGATGACGGTTCCGCCGCCGGGCCGGTTGTCGACGATGACGGGCTGGGACAAGGCGTTCGATAGTTTCGCGGCGACGGCGCGGGCGAGCGCGTCGTTGAACCCGCCCGGGCCGAAAGGCACGACGATGCGTATCGGCTTGTTGGGAAAACCGTTCAGCGGATCCGGTGCGGCCGCGTGCGAGACGCGGGCCACCAGGCCGAGCGAAAAAAGGACTGCCAGGCCGATGGTCAGGCCATGCTTCATGTTCATGCTCCTCAGAATCCGGCCAGCCGGCCGGGGTTGTCTCGAAGAATGGCGATCCGGTCCGGTGCCGGAAATGCGCGGATGAGGGTCTCGAAAAGCGTGCCGTCGTCCGGCATGCGCGCGGGCGCGAAATAGCCGGTATGGGGCCAGTCGCTGCCCCACGTGAGCCGGTCCAGCGCGTTCTCCGCCAGCCGGTGCATCAAGGGGATCGCGGTGTCGAACGACGCGCCCGGCGCGCAGACCCGGTCGAGCCCGGAGAGCTTGACCCAGACATGGCGCTGCCGCGAGAGCCGAAGCAGCGCCCGTTGGGGGGCGCTGTCCAGGCCATCGGCGATGGAGACCCGGCCCAGGTGGTCGATGAGGACCGGTGCGTCCAGGCCGGCTATCCACTCTTCGAGCTCCGGCAACCGGGCGCCGTCGAAGTGGAGCTGGACGAACCAATGCCAGGGCCGGATGCACCGCATCACGTGCTGCACGGTGGAAGGGTCGAGCCGGCCGCCATGCTGGGGATTGAAGGCGAACCGGACGCCGCGCGCGCCGCGCCGGTGCAGGTCGCGGACGGTTTCCGGCGTGCAGGTTTGGTCCAGGCGCACGACGGCCAGCAGGCGACCGGGGGCCTGGGCGACGGCGTCCAGGTAGATATCGTTGCAGGGGCCCTGGGTGTTGGCGTGGACGGCGAAGGCGCGCTCCAGGCCCAAGGCGTCCAGCAGCGTGAAATAGTCTTCCAGCCGCGCGGCAGGCGGGGTGTAGTGCCTGTCGGGGGAATAGGGATGGCGGTTTTCCGGGCCTAGGACATGGAACTGGGTGTCCCAGCACCCCTCGGGCGGCCGCCAGGACGGGACGGCCAGCGTCTTGCGCGGACCCAGGCAGGGCGGGATTTCGCGGCTCATGAGCGTGCCCGGACCTGGCCCACGACGCGGTCGACGATGGCGCCGGCGGAACCCAGATAGCGGCACGGATCCAGCAACCGCCGCAGGTCGTCGCGGGACAGGGCGGCGTGGACCTCGGGCATCTCCGCCAGGGTGTCGAGCAGGACGCGGCCCGGCTTCACCGATTCGGCGCAGGCCTGGTGGACCAGATCGTGCGCGCGCAGTCTTCCCAGCGAGGGGGCCAGCGCCATTTGTACGGCTTCCGCGACGATCATGCCGCCGGTGGCATCCAGATTGCGCCGCATCCGGCCGGTATCGACACGGAGCCCATCCAGCAGCGCCAGCATTTTTTCCAGGCAGGCATGGCTTTCGATGAAGGCTTCGGGCACGACGCGGCCTTCGATAAAGCCGTGTCCGGACCGTTCCTGTTCCTGCCTGACCGCACCGATCATGGCGTCGGCATTCCGCTGAACCAGGGTAGCGCCGGCCATGATCTGCCAGGACAGGATGGGATTGGCCTTGTGCGGCAGCGTGCTGGACATGCCGGCGGTGCCGGCCGTCGGCTCCGCCAGTTCGCCGATTTCCGTCCAGGCCAGGTGAGCGATGTCCTGTGCGATCTTCGCGAGGCTGGCGGTCAGCAGCGCGAGAAACTGGATGACTTCGGCCACCGCGTCGCGCGCGCTGGACGCGGATGCCAGGGGGACGGGCAGTTCCAGGCGGTCCAGCACCGCGCGTTGCACGGCCAGCGCCTCGGCCCCCATCGACGCCAGGGTGCCCATCGCGCCCGCGAGTTCTCCGTCGATCGGCCGTGCAAGCAGGGCCCGCATGCGGTCGGCATGGCGCAACAGCGGCACCATCCAGTGGCTCAGCTTCAACCCGAAGGTGATGGGCAAGGCGTGGCCGCCGAAGCCGCGCCCCGCCATCGGGGTATCCCGGTACTGCGCGGCCAGTATGGCCAGACGCTCCAGGATGCCGGCAAGCAGGCGTTCCAGGCGTGGCAGGGCGGTATTGATCTGCCGGGCGCGGGCACTCAGGAGGAGGTCCTGTGTGGTGCTTCCCCAGTGGAGATATTCGCCGGCTTCGCCGCAGGCGTGCGCCAGCTGGCGCACGAAGGGGGCGACAGGGAAACCGACCTGTCCGCTCGCGCGCTCCAGCGATGGGAGGTCCACGGTCGCGGCCCGGGCGTCACGGGCGATGCGCTCGGCGGCCCAGGAGGGGATCAGCCCGCGTTCGGCCTGCACCTGCGCAAGCGCCTTTTCGTATTCGACGAAGAAGGCCACCGTGGCATGGGTGGAGAACAGTTGTTCGAAAGAGGGCATGGAGGCGGTTCCAGGTGGCTCGAATCTTGTAGTAGTAATAATAGATACTACTATTGAAATGAGCAAGCCGCCGTGCAGTAAACTCGGGAAAACCGCCATCCATGCCGAGTCCATGCCCAAGACCACCGACCGCGAGTCACGCAGTGAGCGCGAAGACCTCCAGCAGACCTTGCAGCGCCTGGGATTCAACGAGAACGAGGCGCGCGCCTACCTCGCGCTGGCGAACTCCTACCCCGCGACGGCCTATGAAATCGCCAAGCGCTCGGGGCTCCAGCGCGCCAATGCGTATGGTGTCCTGCGTTCGCTCGAGGCCAAGGGAGCCATCCAGGCGGTCAACGAGTCGCCGGTGAGGTATGCGCCGCGGGATCCGGAAGACTATTTCGGCAATCTGGCCCACTCCACGCAGGCGCTGTGCGCATCGGCGGCACGCGAAATGGCCGCGTTGGCGCAGCCGGACAATGACACGTTCATGTGGTTCTACGAGGGAGCCGACGCGATCGACCGGAAGACGGTGGATCTGATCCAGGCCGCCGGGCAGCGGATCTGGATCAAGGGGCCCGATGCATTGATCTCGCCGTTGCTACCCGAGCTGCAGGCGGCGTGCGAGCGCGGCGTGCAGGTCATCATCATCGGGTTCGGCACCGGCATCCAGGACCTCAAGCGGCATCCGGACATGCAGGTGTTGCCGCACGAAGGCGATGCGACTGTGTCGCGCGGCGCGACGGATGTGATGCTGACGATGACGACCGATTTCGACGGCGTGCTGATTTCCACGCGCGTGCCCGGCCTGGCGCCGAGCGCGTCCTATGCGCGCAATCGCTCCATTATCTACGTGGTCCAGACGCTGCTTCTGCACGAGATCTATCTCGCGGAAATGCTGACGAGCATGGGCGATGAGATCGAAGGCCGATTCGGCAAGGGATTGGCCAGGCTGCGCAAGAAATACCGGCCGCCGGGCATGGAAAAGCACGTCCTGGAAGGGTCTTGAAAGCATCCCCGGGCGGCCCGCGGGGGGGCGTCCGGGGATGCCGGGGCCGTCAGTACAGCACGACCGATCGTATGGACTCGCCGCTCTTCATGAGGTCGAATCCCTCGTTGATGCGTTCGAGGGGCAGGGTGTGGGTGATGAGTTCGTCGATCTTGATCTTGCCGTCCATGT
>Ga0182736_1000158_pt1 | contig 134307 bp, 120 predicted proteins | sample eDN5th30CKraftBY_FD_128882 | JGI IMG/M metagenome (GOLD analysis project Ga0182736, IMG submission 128882) | Enriched backyard soil microbial communities from Emeryville, California, USA - eDNA 5th pass 30_C Kraft BY (version 2) (version 2) | ecosystem: Environmental > Terrestrial > Soil >... | reverse complement strand
TACCAGCGGCCGCTGGAGCTGGGCGCGGACGCCGCCGTGCACTCGACCACCAAGTACCTGGGCGGGCACTCGGACGCGGTCGGCGGCGCGGTGATCGTGCGCGACGCGGAGCGGCACGCCGCCGTGCGGTTCGTGCAGAACTCGATCGGCGCGGTGCCCGGGCCGCTGGACGCGTTCCTCACCCACCGCGGCCTGCGCACGCTGGCGCTGCGGATGGCGGCGCACACGGCCAACGCGCGGGCGGTCACGGACTGGCTGGGCGGCGTCGCGGGCGTGTACGACGTCCGCTGGCCCGGGTTCTCCGGCATGGTGTCGTTCCGGCATCCGGACGCGGTGCGGATCGTGTCCGCGACGCGGGTGTTCTCGCTCGCCGAGTCGCTCGGAGGCGTCGAGTCGCTGATCGAGGTCCCGCAGGCGATGACGCACCAGTCCGTCGAGGGCTCGGGCGCGGCGGTGCCGGCCGATCTCGTGCGGTTGTCGTGCGGGATCGAGGCTGCGGAGGACCTGATCGAGGACCTCGCGCAGGCGATCGAGGCTTAAGACCGGGTCGTTCGGCGCCGATGCGTGTTGAGTGCGTTTGATGCGTCGGATTGCGGTAATGGCGGTTCTGGCCGGGCTCGTGACGCTCGGCGGCGGGTGGCTGGCGATCGGCGCGGTCGGGAAGGACGCGCCGCGCCGGGCGTCGGCGCCGCTGGTGGCGCCGCGCGCCGACGAGGCCGTGTCCCTGCCGCCGCTGCCGGAGGCCTCGCGGGCGAAGGCGGTCGAGCCGGTCGCCGGTGGCGCCGGCACGGCCGTGGAGGCCGATCCGGGGCTCAGCGCCGCTGACGCCAAGCCGACGCGCGAGGCGTCCGCGGCCGTGCGCGGCCAGCATCCCGCGCGCGGGGGCTCGAACGCCGTCGATCACGCGATCGCGTTGGGCAACGGCGTGGCGCTGCCGCCGCTCGAGGCGCCGGAGGCGGTCAAGCAGATCATCGAGGCCGGCAACGGGATCGCGCGCACGCCCTACAAGTGGGGCGGCGGGCACGGCAAGTGGCTGGACACCGGGTACGACTGCTCGGGCTCGGTGTCGTTCGCGCTGGCCGCGGCGGGGCTGCTGGACGGGCCGCTCGCGTCCGGGCCGCTGATGTCGTGGGGCGAGCCCGGCAAGGGCAAGTGGGTGACGATCTGGGCGAACGAGGGGCACGTCTTCCTCGAGGTCGCCGGGATCCGGTTCGACACGTCCGCGCAGCGGGTCACCGGGTCGCGCTGGATCAACGAGGGCCGCTCGACCGCGGGCTTCGTCGCGCGGCACCCGGCCGGTCTGTAGCGCTTGGGGTGGCCACCCCATGCGTGGGGCGGCGCGCGGGTCGATCACTTCGGGTGAGACGTACCTGCCGCACCGGAAGGACCCACCTGATGCTCCGCTTCACCGACGACCACGACCCCCTTCTCGCCCCGCCCGCTCACGTGCTGGCCGAGGTGGACGCCGCGTGGGAACGGGCCCAGGAGTTGTTCGCGGGCGAGCTGGAGCTGCACTTCACGCTGCTGGACGGGCGTGTGGGCGGAGCGCTGCGGACGCTCGGCGGCGAGACCGTCGAGCGGCTCAGCCCCGGCGAGGCGCTCGCGTTCGCGTGCGGGGACGTCGCGTTGGCGCTCGCCGCATAGCCCGGGGGCGCGGAGGGAAGGCTATGCGGGATGCCTTCGCTCACACGACTGATCGACACCGCCGCCGGGCTCACCCGCAAGGCGGTCACCGAGCTCACCGGTCACCTGAAGCGGGACGACGACGCCACGGTTCCGCCGCCGGCGCCCGCCGCTGAGCCGAGCCCGCCGCCCGCGGCCGTCGGCGCGCCGGCGCCGGGTGCCGCGGGCGCGCCGAAGTCCGCCACGGCGCCGACGCGCAAGCGCAAGCCGGCGGCGCGCAAGCCGAAGCCGCGGGCGACGGCGAAGCGGAAGCCGGCGGCCAAGTCCGCGGCGGCCAAGTCGGCGGCCGCGAGGTCGGCGGCGGCGAAGTCACCGGCGGCTGCGAAGCCGGTCGCGGCGGCGAAGTCACCGGCGGTCGCGAAGCCGGTCGCGGCGGCGAAGTCACCGGCGGTGGCGAAGCCGGTCGCGGCGAAGGCCTCGGCGGCCGCGAAGCCGGCGAGGGCGAAACGCGCGGGTGCGAAGCCGGGGGCGGCGAAGCGCGCCGCCGCGGAGCCGCGCGAGACCGCGAACGGGGCCGCGGCGCTCCCGACCGAGGCGGCGATCCCCACCGGCGAGGTCACGCCGAAGACCCCCGCGGGCAGCGCGAAGGGCGCGCCGCCGCGCCGCGACTGACCCGGCGCCCCGCGAGGCACTAGGGTCACGGGCCATGCGCCCGATCCCCGCGACCCGCCTCGGTGACGCGCACGGCCTCCTGCGTGCGATCGACTCGCGCGGGCGGCTGCGCGCGGACGAGTTCGTGACCGAGTTCACCCTCGAGGAGCTGTTCCCCGCCGACCTCGAGAACGCGCTCGGGCGGATGCGGCACTTCATCTCGTACGCGCGGGCGGCGGGGCTGGTCAAGGAGGATCGGGGCGTCGTCGAGCTGACCGACGTCGGCCGCCGCTACGTCCGCGCGGGTGATGCGGGCGCGCCGTTCGACGTCTCACCGCAGCAGGCGGAGTGGCTGCGGCGGCAGCTGCGCGAGAAGCACATGACGGACTCGATCTTCCACGGGCTCGCGATCGGGCTGAGCCTGCTCGCGTCGTGTCCGCCCGGGGTGCACGTCGCGACGCTCGACTTCGGCCGCTCGATGGCCTACCTCGGCCGCGCCGGGTGGGACAACGAGAACACGCTCCAGATCCAGGGCGAGCGCCACCTCGTGCTGCTCACCGACATGGAGCTGATCGACGCCGACCAGCGCCTGACCCCGACCGGCGACCAGCTGCGCGGCGAGCTGACGCTGCCCGTGCACATGTCGCTGCTCGACATCGCGACGCAGCTGAACCCGGGCGGCGCGGACGCGGTCCGCGCGGCCGCCGAGGCGCAGTGGGCGCAGGCCGTGCCGGAGCCCGAGCCCGCCGTCGTCGCACCGGTGCCCGAGCCGGAGCCCGAGGACGAGCACGACGGCAACGGCTACGAGACCGTCGGCGCGTTCGGCGCCGTCCAGCCCCCGCACCCCCCGGTCGTCCCGCGCGCCAGCACCCCGGCGGCGGAGTCCGTGCCGCCGCCGGCTCCCCGCGACGTCTCCGCGTCCGTGCCGCCGCCGGGCGAGGTGGTGGGGCCCGGTGAGGTGGCGCGGCCGGGCGAGGTCGCGGCGCCGGACGAGGTGGCGAGGCGCGGTGAGGTCGCCGCGCCGGGTGAGGTCGCGGCGCCGGGTGAGGTGGCGCGGCCGGGCGAGGTCGCGGCGCCGGGTGAAGTCGCGGGGCCGGACGAGGCGGCGGGGCCGGGCGAGGTCGCGGCGCCGGGCGAGGTGGCGGCGCCGGGCGAGGCGATGCCGTTGGCGCCCGAAGTCGCGCCGCCGGCGGCCCCGGCGTCCGACGTGGCGCCGCCCGCGCCCGACGTGGCGGCACCCGGCGGGCCGGTCCGCGACGCGGTGTCGCCGGGTGAGGAGGCGCCCGCGGCGCCGCGCGCGGAGGTCGCGCGCGCGGCCTCGACACCGCCGCCCGCGAAGAAGCGGGTGGTGCCGTTCATCGATCCCTGGGCGATCCGGGCCGCCGCGGAACAGGAAGGGCTGCGGCTCGCGCCCGGCGTCTACGCGAACGTCGCCGGCGCCCTGCACGCCGGCCGCCACGTGCTCCTGACCGGCGCGCCCGGCTCGGGCAAGACGACGCTCGCGCTCGCGATCGCCCGCGCCGCCGCGCAGGCCGGGAAGGCCCGCGGCGCCACGGTCACGACCGCCGCGCCGCCCAAGCAGCTCCTGATCGACGCCGCGACCAGCGGGCGCTGGGTGATCGCCGACGAGCTCGCGGACTCCCACCACGCGCTCGCCCCGCTCTCGACGCTGCTCGCGGGCGTCCCCACGAACCTCGACGGCACCGAGATCACCCCCGCGACGGGCTGGCGCATCATCGCCACCGCCACCACCGCCGACGCCGTCCCCCGCAACCGCTTCGCGATCATCCACCTGACGGCGACCCCCGAGGACCGCGCCGCGCTGATCCACCACGCCGCGGACGGCGACCCGACCGTCATCCGCGCCGTCGAGAGCCTGCCGGGCGACCTCGGCGCCGGCACGCTGCTCGCCGCCGCCCGCCACGGCGCCGCCCGCCAGCAGGCGCATCCGACCGACGCCGAGACGCTCGCCGCCGAGCTGCGCACCGCCTACCCCGCTCCATGACCCTCCGACGGACCGCCGCGGAGCGCGCCGCCCTCCAGAGCGCCAAGGCGACCCTCGATACGCTGGACTTCTATCCCACCCCGGTCAACATCGACCGAGTGCGCGTCCTGCACGTCCCGGCCCTCTTCAAGCTCCCCTGGTTCCGCCGCTTCGACGGTTACGAGATGGGTCCCCTGATCCTCCTGCGCCACCCGATCGCCCACACGTCCCCGAGCCTGATCGCCCACGAGCTCTGCCACGTCTGGCAGGACCAGGATCACCGCCTGCGCCTGTGGTGGAGCTACGTCGCCACCGGCTACGCGAACAACCCGCACGAGCACGAAGCGCGCCGAGCCGGCGCGGCCGCAGCGGCATGACCCTGATCGACCGCCACACCGAAGCGATCGCCACGCTGCGCGCCTTCCGCAGCCGCTCCAACGCGCGCCGCGCCGTCCTGCTGCTGCACACCGACGCGGGCCTGACCGCGATGCTCGACGCCGACCCCAACGGCGTCGAGCTGACCGAGGGCGACGACGTCGCCTTCATCCCCAACGACGCGCCCGTCCCCGCGACCCCGCGGCCCCTGCCCGAGATCCGCGAGGTCCCGGCCAGCGCGATCCACATCGACACCACCACCGGCCAGCTCTCCGCCCCGATCGGCACGATCGACCACCTCGCCGACATCACCCGCGCGCTGGCGGCCACGTTCGGCGGCCTGACCGTCGCCACGGCCGAGTTCGCCACGCACGGCCTCCCGATCACGTTCGCCGCCCGCGAAGGCGAGCCGGTCGTGCTGCAGGCGGGCGACGAGCAGTTCGAGCTCCAGTAGCGCCCCGCTCTTACCAAGTTCTCAGCCAATCCCAACACGATTGGCGCTGTGCGCATCCTCGTGGTCGACGACGAGCCTTCGGTCCGCGACGCGCTCGACCGGGCGCTGCGGATGGACGGGTACCGCGTGCAGCTGGCGGCGGACGGCGCGGAGGCGCTGGAGGCGCTCGCCGACACGCCCCCGGACGCGATCGTGCTCGACGTGCTGATGCCCGGCCCGGACGGCCTCGAGGTCTGCCGCCGCCTGCGCGCGGCCGGCGACCGCACGCCCGTCCTGATGCTGACCGCCCGCGACGCCGTCCCCGACCGCGTGAGCGGCCTCGACGCCGGCGCGGACGACTACCTGGTCAAGCCGTTCGCGCTCGAGGAGCTGACCGCCCGCCTGCGCGCGCTGCTCCGGCGCAGCGGCGGACCGGTGCAGCAGCCGCTGCGCCACGCCGGGGTCGAGCTCGACCCCGCCGGCCACACCGTCACCCGCGACGGCCGCCCGCTCCAGCTCACCCGCACCGAGTTCCTGCTGCTCGAGCTGTTCCTCAACCACCCGCGCCAGGTGCTCACGCGCACGCAGATCTTCGAGCACGTGTGGGGCTACGACTTCGGCCCGAGCTCGAACTCGCTCGAGGTCTACGTCGGCTACCTGCGCCGCAAGCTCGGGGAGCCGCGCGTGATCCAGACCGTCCGCGGCGTCGGCTACGTGCTGCGCGAGCGATGAGCTTCCGCCGCCGGCTCGCGCTCTCCTGCGGCGCGGCGGTCGCCGTCGCGGTCGTGCTCGGCTCCGCGCTCGCGTACTGGATCGTGCGCGACACGCTGCGCGACCAGATCGACCACTCGCTGCGCGAGCAGCCGCTGAGCGTGAGCGGCATCTCGGAGGAGCGCAAGGTGCTGACCGGCACGGCGGGCCTGGTGACGACGTCGATCGGCGAGCCGGGCGATCCGCCGCCGCTGGCCGACACGGTCGACCTGCGTGAGGTCGCCGACGGGCGGCGCGAGCCGTTCTTCGCCGACCGCACGATCGACGGCACGCACCTGCGCATCTACGTGACCAACGGCGGCGAGGGCCTGACGATCTTCCGCGCCCGCTCGCTGACCGAGGTCGACCGCGCGCTGGCCACCCTGCGCTGGGCGCTCGGGCTGCTCGCGCTGGGCGGGATCGCGCTCGCGGTCGTCCTCAGCCGGCTCGCCACGCGCACCGCGATCCGCCCCGTCGCGCAGCTCACCGCGACGGCCGAGCACGTCGCGTCCACGCGTGACCTCTCGCGCCGGATCGCGGCCCAGGGCGAGGACGAGGTGTCCCGCCTGGCGACGAGCTTCAACACGATGCTGGAGGCGCTCGAACGCTCCCAGCGCGCGCAGCGGGCGCTGGTCGCGGACGCGTCGCACGAGCTGCGCACGCCGCTGACCTCGCTGCGCACCAACTTCGAAGTGCTGGCCCGCGGCGGGCCGCCGGACCCGGACGACCGCGATCGGCTGCGCGCCGACCTCGTCGCCCAGCTGGAGGAGCTGACCACGCTCGTCGGCGACCTGGTCGAGCTGGCCCGCGACGACGAGCCGGACGCGCCCGCGTTCGAGGACGTGCGGCTGGACGCGGTGATCGCGGCCGCGCTCGAGCGCGCCCGCCGGCACGCGCCGGACGTGGCGTTCAGCGCCGAGCTCGAGCCGACGCTCGTGCGCGGCGTCCCCGCCCGGCTGGATCGCGCGGTCGCGAACCTGCTCGACAACGCCGCCAAGTGGAGCCCGGCGGTCGAGGTGCGCCTGCGCGCGGGGGAGCTGACCGTGCGCGACCACGGCCCGGGCATCCCGGAGGCCGACCGCGCCCGCGTCTTCGACCGCTTCTACCGCTCCGACGCCGCGCGCGGCCGGCCCGGCTCCGGCCTCGGGCTGGCGATCGTGCGCCAGGTGGCGGAGTCGCACGGCGGCAGCGTGGTCGCCGAGGCCGCCGACGGCGGCGGCGCGCTGCTGCGCCTGCGCCTCTCAGCAAATCCCTAGGTTCGGGTGAAGGCGCTCTCATTCCCCGGCGCGGGAATGGAGGGCATGACCAAGTACGTGCTCGTCGCCCTGGTGGCGACCGCCTCGCTCGTCGCCTGCGGCGGCGAGGAGCCCGCCGCGAGCGGCGGCGCCGACGCCGCGAACAAGAAAGCGCTGCTGCAGTACGCGCAGTGCATGCGCGACCACGGCGTCGACATGCCCGACCCGCAGTTCAGCGGCGGCCGCGTGACCATGCGCACGGGCGGGCAGGACACCTCGCGCGAGAAGCTCGAGGCGGCGCAGTCGGCCTGCCAGAAGTTCCAGGAGCAGGTCAAGTCGCCGGCGGCGTCGGCCGGCGAGAAGGAGGACTTCAAGAAGCGGGCGCTGGCGAACGCGCAGTGCATGCGCGACCACGGGATCGCGAACTTCCCGGACCCGCAGTTCGAAGCGAGCGGCGCCGCGCGGATCACGCTCGGCGAGGGCAGCGGCATCGACCCGCAGAGCCCGAAGTTCCAAGCGGCGCAGAAGGCGTGCGGCGAGGCGAACGGCGGCCCGAGCCTGACCTCGGTGGGCGAGGACAAGTGAAGCTCGCCGTCGTCGCCGCGGGCGCGCTCGCGGCCGGGGTCCTGCTCGTGGGCGCGCGCTCGCGGGCCGCGACCTCGCCTCCGACCGCCGCGGTCGAGCGGCGCGACCTGATCGACCGCGACAGCGTCACCGGGACGCTCGGATACACGGACGCGGCGACGCTCGGCGCGGCCGCGAGCGGCGTCCTCACGCGGCTGCCGGACGAGGGCGCCGTGATCGCCCGCGGGCACTCCTTCTACGCCGTCGACAACCGGCCGGCCGCGTTCCTGCTCTACGGGACGCTGCCGGCGTGGCGCGACTTCACGCCGTGGATGGCCGACGGCGACGACGTCCGCCAGCTCGAGCGCAACCTGCGCGCGCTCGGCTACGACCCGGGGACGGTCGACGATCACTGGACCGGGTACACGACCGCCGCGGTCAAGGCGTTCCAGGGCGACCGCGGGCTGACGCAGGACGGGCGGCTGAGCCGCGGGGCGGTCGTCTTCCGCTCCGGCCCGACGCGGATCGGTGCGCGCAAGGCGGCGCTCGGCGACCCGGTCGCGCCGGGCCGGCCGGTCGCGCAGCTGTCCTCCACGCGCCGGATCGTCACGGTCGCGCTCGACGCGACGCGCCAGAGCATCGCGCGCCGCGGCGAGCGCGTGACGGTCACGCTGCCGGGCGGCGACGTCGCCCGCGGGCGCGTGACCGAGGTCGGGACGGTCGCGACCAAGGCCGGCCGGGACGCGACGCCGACGATCGCGGTGACCGTGGCGCTGTCCGGCAAGGCGGCGCGCGGGACGCGGCTCGACCAGGCGCCGGTCGACGTCGGCTTCGAGGTCGAGCGCCGGCGCGGCGTGCTCGCGGTGCCGGTCACGGCGCTCGTCGCGCGGCAGGGCTCCGGCTACGCGGTCGAGACGTCCGATCACCGGTTCATCCCGGTCGAGCCCGGCCTGTACGCGGACGACTACGTCGAGGTCTCGGGCGCCGGGCTGCGCGAGGGCCTGCGGGTGGTGACGGCGGCGTGACCGTGCTGGAGCTGCGCGACGTCCGCAAGACGTACGCGGGCGGCGTCGAAGCGCTGCGGGGCGTCACGCTCGCCGTGCGCGCCGGGGAGCTGGTCGGCGTCGTCGGGCCGTCCGGGTCGGGCAAGTCGACGCTGCTGCACGTGATGGGCACGCTGGAGCGGCCGAGCGAGGGCGCGGTGCGCATCGACGGGCACGACGCCGGGACGGTGCGCGACGCGGCGCTGGCGGCGATCCGCGCGCGGGCGATCGGGTTCGTCTTCCAGCAGTTCTGCCTGATCGACGGGATGAGCGCGCTGGAGAACGTCGCCACCGGGCTGCTGTACACGGGCACGGCGGCGCGGGTGCGGCGCACGCGGGCGCGGGAGGCGCTCGAGCGCGTCGGGCTCGGGCACCGGCTCAAGCATCCGGCGGCGAAGCTGTCCGGCGGCGAGCGCCAGCGGGTGGCGATCGCGCGCGCCCTGGTCGGCCGCCCGGCGATCGTGTTCGCCGACGAGCCGACCGGCAACCTCGACAGCCGCGCGGGCGCGGGCATCCTGGCGCTGCTGCGCGAGCTCAACGCCGAGGGCGCGACGATCGTGCTGATCACGCACGACCACGGGATCGCCGCGTCGCTGCCGCGGCGCGTGGAGCTGCGCGACGGCCGTGTCGAGCTGGACACGGCCGCATGAGCGCGCTGGCTCCGAGCCGGCTGGCGCCGGCCGACGTGCTGCGGACGGGCTCGCTGGGGCTGCGGGTGCGGCGCGCGCGGGCGCTGCTGTCCGCGCTCGGGATCGCGATCGGCGTCGCGTCGATGGTCGCGGTGCTGGGGATCTCCGCGTCCTCGAAGGCGGACCTGCTGGCGCAGCTGGACCGGCTGGGGACGAACCTGCTGCGGGTCTCGCCCGGGCAGTCGTTCTTCGGCGACGCGGCGGTGCTGCCGGAGCGCGCGGCGCCGATGCTGCGGCGCGCCGCGGGGGTGGAGGAGGTCGCCGCCGTGGCGTCGCTCAGCGGGCCGACGGTCCGCCGCTCCCCGTACATCCCGAAGGCGCACACGGGCGGCATCGCGGTCGTCGCGGCGGAGGACTCGCTGCTGCCGGCGGTCGGCGCGACGCTCGCGCGCGGCCGCTTCCTGAACGCCGCCAACGGGCGCTACCCGGCGGTCGTGCTCGGCCACGACGCGGCCGAGACGCTCGGGATCGACGACGCGGGCGCGCGGGTCTGGATCGACGACCGCTGGTTCAGCGTGCTCGGGATCCTCGACCCGGTCACGCTGGACCCGGGGCTCGACAGCGCGGCGCTGATCGGGTTCGACGCGGCGGCGGCGCTGTTCGGGGCCGACCGCAACGCGTCCACGGTCTACGTGCGGGCCGACCCGGACGCAGTGGAGCGCGTGCGCGACGCGATCGGGCGAACGGCCAACCCGGAGCATCCGGAGGAGGTCGAGGTGTCGCGGCCGTCCGACGCGCTGGAGGCGCGCGCGGCGGCCAAGACGGCGTTCACGTCGCTGTTCCTCGGGCTCGGGGCGGTCGCGCTGCTGGTCGGCGGAGTCGGGATCGCCAACGTGATGGTGATCTCGGTGCTCGAGCGGCGGTCGGAGATCGGGCTGCGGCGCGCGCTCGGGGCGACCCGGCGGCACGTCGGCGTGCAGTTCCTCGCCGAGTCGCTGCTGCTGGCGGGCGCGGGCGGCGTCTTCGGGACGCTGCTGGGGGCGCTGGTGACGGTCGGCTACGCGCTGTCGGAGGGCTGGACGCCCGCGGTGCCGGCGGTCGCGCTGGCCGGGGGCGTGCTCGTGGCCGTGGTCGCGGGCGGCTTCGCGGGGCTCTACCCCGCGCTGCGGGCCGCGCGGTTGTCGCCGACCGAAGCGCTGCGCGGGGGGTGAGTCGAGTTTGTCACCTCACAGGTGACAAACTCGATGCACCCCCCCTCAGCCGATGCGGGCGAAGAACCGCAGCACCGCGTCCGCGGCGCCGTCCGGCCACCCGTGCTGGACGCCCGCGAGGCGCAGGTGCTCGACGTGCAGGCCGCGCGCGCAGTGCTGGTACGTCAGCCGCGTGGTGCCGCCGCGCCCCGACGCGACCGGCTTGCCGCGGCAGCCGTCGCGGCGCGCCCAGCCCGCCAGGTACCGGGGGACGGACCCCTTGTAGTCCGGCGCCCGGCCCTGGTACGGGACGACCGTGTCGCCCGTGCCGTGGATCTCGAGCACGGACACCCGGCGCTTGCCCGGGCAGGCGTCGAGCGCGCGGTAGCCGCCGGCGACCGGGGCGATCGCGCGCACGTTCTCGAGCTCGCAGCCGACGCGCGCGGTGAAGCCGCCGCCGTTGGACACGCCGGTGGCGAACACCTTGTCCGTGCACGCGGCGGCCAGAGCGCGCGGCAGCAGTGCGCGGACGGTGTCGAGGTCGCGCGTGCCCATCGACCGGTTGAGGCTCCAGAAGTTGCGGGACGCCGCGCTCGGGTACAGGACGGCGAACCCGAGCCGGTCCGCGGCCGCCGTGAGCTTGGCCTCGCTCACGAACCCGTCCCCGGTGCCGCCCGCGCCGTGGAACGCAAGGACCAGGCCGGCGTGCGCGCGCCGCGGCACGTGCAGCAGCGCACCGTCGATGCGGTGATCGCCCGCCTGGGGCACGCAGTCCAGCTCAGCGGAGGCGGGCTGCGGCGGATCGGCGGGGTCGTAGGCCAGCAGCGCGGCGACGAAGACGGCGCACAGCGCGGCGAAGACCAGGGACAGACGGGTACGGCGGTGAGGCATCCTGCTCGGCGAACGCCCACGTACGACAGAGGGCGAAGGTGAGCAGGGTAACCGGCCCGGTCGCCAGCGCCTGCGCGGCGAGCCGCGGAACGCCCGCCGCGACCACCCCGCGCAGCAGCAGCGCGTTGGCCGCCAGCCCGACCGCGACGACCGCGAAATAGCGCGCTGCGCGGCCGTGCGCGCGGAATGTCCACGTCCGGTTGAGGGCGTAGCCGTTGGTCGCGCCGAGTGCGTAGGCGCACGCACCGGCCGGTATGTACGCGACGCCGAGCCGCAGGCCGAGCGCGTAGGCGATCAGGGTGACCGCGGTGTTGGTCACGCCGACGAGGGCGAAGCGGACGAACTGCACGAGGTCAGTGATATCCCCGCGCACCGGCGTTGAGACCCCGCCGCAAGCCGATCCTCACGGTGCCCCAACGGGATCGCAACACCGCCCGCGCGCAAGCCGATCTTCAACGCTTCCCAACCCGATCCCAACGTGCCTGGCGCTGAACTTGCGGCACGCAGTCGACGGCCCCCCTGACCCGACCAGCGGCTGTGGACACCGGCCGCGGCGCCTCCGTCCCTGGACCGATAACAGGCGCCGCGGCCACCCTCCCCCTGCTTGGCGTTGTGGCCGGCGCGACCCTCACCGCGCTGGCCGCCGCCGAGCGGCCCTCGTTCCTGGCTCCGCCGACGGTGCACGGGGACGCGGGCTGGCTCAGCGGCCCGCTGGCCGCGCACTGGCCGGCGCTGACGCAGGCGATCGGCTCGCTGCGCTGGGACATCACCCTGATCCTGCTGGCGCTGACCGCGTGCTGGCTGCTGGCGACGGCGGCGGCGCCGCGCGCGGGGCTCGTGGCCGTCCTGCTGGCCGCGGTGGCGGCGGACGTGCTGCTGACGCTCGCGCCGCCGTTCTCGCTGACGGACACGTTCAACTACCTGCACTACGGGCGGATGCTGCCGCTGTACGGGCTCGACCCGTACAGCTCGCTGCCGCTGCAGGCGGCGGCGGACCCCGCGTACCGCTACTCGACGTGGCACCACCTGACGAGCCCGTACGGGCCGCTGTTCACGCTCGGGACCGAGCTGCTCGCGCCGCTCTCGCTGCCCGCCGCCTACTGGACGCTCAAGGGCGCGACGGTCGTGGCCGCGATCGCGGTCGCGCTGCTGACGGCGCAGCTCGCGCACCGGCTCGGGCGCAACCCGGCGCGCGCGGTCGCGTTCGTGGCGCTCAACCCGCTGGTGCTGATCTACGGCGTCGGCGGCGTGCACAACGACGTGTTCTTCATGGCGCTGCTGCTGGGCGGCGCGCTGCTGGCGCTCGAGCGCCGCGAGCTGCTCGGGGGCGCGACCTGGGCCGCGGCGGCCGCGATCAAGCTGACCGCCGGGCTGGCGATCCCCGTCCTGATCGCGGGCGCGCCGCGGCGGACGCGGGCGATCGCCGGGGTCGCGCTGGGCGCCGTCGCGGCGGGGGTCGGGACGTGGCTGGCGTTCGGCGGGCACCTGCCGAACGACGGGACGCAGGCGCGGCTGGTCGCGAGCCTCAGCCTGCCGAACCTGCTCGGGTTGGCGCTCGGCCACGGCGGGCTCGACGCGCAGTTGCGCAAGGAGCTCGAGGTCGCGCTCGTGCTGGTCACGATCGGGGCGACGGCGTGGACGTGGCGCACGCGGCGCTGGGAGACCGCGGTGGCGTGGGTGATGGTGGCGCTGATCGTCTCGCTCGGCTGGGCGATGCCGTGGTACGTGCTGTGGGTGCTGCCGTTCGCGGCGCTCTCGCGCCGGGGGGCGCCGCGGGCCGCGGCGATCGTGCTGACCGTGTTCCTGCTCGCGGTGTGGGCGCCGGCCACGCCGCCGCTGCTGCACCGGCTCGGCGCGTACCCGGGCGCCACCGCGACCGGGCGGGCGAACGCCCGCTTCATGCAGGGGCTGCTGCGATGAGCCAACCGGATCCCAACGTGGCCGTCAGTCCGCTCCAATGGGGCGTCGAGCAGGCTCAGAGCATGACCATGCTCACCGGGGTGTCGATCGTCCTGCCCTGCCACGACGAGGAAGCCAACGTCGGCGCGGCCGTCGCGCAGGCGACCCACGCCGCGGCGCTCTGCGCGCACGCCTAGGAGGTGATCGTGGTCGACGACGGGAGCCGCGACGGAACGCGCGCGGTCGCCTCGCGGCTGGCGGCGGGAGACCCGCACGTCCGCGTCGTCGCCCACGATCACAACCGCGGCTACGGCGCGGCGCTGCGCAGCGGGATCTCGGCCGCGCGCGAGCCGTGGGTGCTGCTGACCGACGCCGACCTGCAGTTCGACTTCATGGACCTCGAGGCGTTCGCCGCGCTGGCCGACGACCACGATCTGATCGCCGGCTACCGCGAGCGGCGCAGCGACCCGTGGCGCCGCCGGCTCGCGGGCGCGGCGTGGACGTGGCTGGTGGACGTGCTGCTCGGCCTGCGCGTGCGCGACGTCGACTGCGCGTTCAAGCTCGTGCGCCGCGACCTGCTGGACCAGCTCACGCTGACCGCCGACGGCGCGGCGATCTCCGCCGAGCTGCTCGCCGGCGCCGCCGCCCGGGGCGCGCGCGTGGGGGAGCTCGCCGTCCGCCACTTCCCGCGCGGCGCGGGCCGCCAGAGCGGGCTGCGGCCGACAGTCGTGGTCCGGGCGTCCGCTGAGTTGCTGCGCTTGCGCCGCGCACTCGCGTGATGGGTCAGCGCTCGCTCCGCGCCCGTTCCGCCGTCATCCCGATCCCCGCCGGGGTGGCGGCGACGGGCGCGGCGGTGGTGGTCGCGGCGGCGGCGCTGGCGCTGCGGCTGAGCGGGCTCGGCCGGGTGGCGCCGGACCCGTTCTACGACGCCGCGGTGCGGTCGATGGGCACGTCGTGGCACGACTTCCTGTTCGGCGCGCTCGAGCCGGGCGGCTCGGTGGCGATCGACAAGCCCGCGGTCGCGCTGTGGCCGCAGGTGGTGTCGACGAAGCTGCTCGGGTTCTCGACCGTGACGCTGCTGCTGCCGTCGGCGCTCGCCGGGCTGGCGAGCGTGGCGCTGCTCTACCGCCTGGTGGCGTGGCTGTGGGGGCGGACGGCGGGGCTGGCCGCGGCGGCGGCGCTGGCGGTCGCGCCGCTCGCGGTGCTGACGGACCGCAGCGACACGATGGACGCGCTCGCGCTGACGCTGGCGCTGGTGAGCGCGGTGCTCGTCGTGGCGGCGGCACGGGCCGAGACGGTGGACGCGGCGCGCGGCCGCTGGCTGCTCGCGGGCGCGGGCGCGGCGGTGGGCGCCGCGTTCGCGGTCAAGCTCTTCCAGGCGCTGATCCCGGCGCCCGCGCTCGTCGTCCTGTACTTCGCCGCGAGCCCGCTCGGCGTCGGCGAGCGCCTCTCGCGCCTCACGCTCTGGTGCGGGGTCGCGATCGCGGTCGGGCTGGCCTGGTTCGTCGTGGTCAGCACCGCGCCGGCCCGCGAGCAGCCGTGGGCCTACGGCTCCAGCAACGGCTCGGCGCTGAGTGCCGCGTTCGGCTACGACGGCTTCGCCCGGGTGACGGGCGACGCGGCGAGTCACGTGGGCGGCGCGGCGAGTCGCGCGGGGAGCAACGACACGGTCGCGGCCGGGGCGGCCGGGCCGGGACGGCTGCTCGGGCGTACCGGCGGGCTGCGTTCGCTGTTCGGCGTCGAGCTCGTGATCGCGCTCGGCGTGGCCGCGCTCGCGCTCGCGGTGTACGCGCGGGGGCGCGCCGCGCACCCGGCGGACGTCGCGCACGCGCAGGACGCCGCGCAGTCGCCGCCGGCCATGCACGCCGGCGACGCCGCGCACTCGCCGCCGGCCGCGCGCGCCGGCGACGCCGCGCAGTCGCCGCCAGCGATGCACGCCGGCGACGCCGCGCACTCGCCGCCGGCCGCGCACGCCCATGACGCCGCGCAGTCGCCGCCGGCCGCGCGCCCCGACGACGCCGCACAGTCGCCGCCCGCCGGGCACCCGTCGCCCGCCGACCGGCTGCCGCGGGCCGGGGCGCTGTTCGTCGCCACGTGGCTCGTCACCGGCGCGGCGCTGCTCTCGTTCCTGCCCGATCTCAAGGTCCGCTACGTGGACGTCCTGGTGCCGCCCACCGCCGCGGCCCTCGGCGCGGGCGTCGCGTTCGTCGCCCGCCGCCGCCCGCTCCCCGCCGCCGCGCTGGCCGCGATCCTGCTCGTCATCCCGGCCGTCCGCGCGGTGCAGGTCACCGCCGACGCGCAGTCGGACTCCGGGCATCTCGGTGCGCTGACGCCGACCGAGGCCGCCGATCTCTCCGCCTATCTGCGCCCGCGCACGCAGCACACCCGCTACGAGCTCGCCAGCGCCACCGCGGCCAAGGCCACGCCGCTGATCGAACGCGACGCGCGCCCCGTGCTCATGCTCGCCGCCCAGGCCGGCCGCCCGATCACGTCGCTGACGCGCTTCAAGCGCGACGTCGCCACCGGCCGCGTCCGCTACGTCCTGATCGCCGGCCCCTGCACGCCGCACCGGGCGACCCGACCGGGCGGGTGCGGGCTCGACGCGCGCTGGGCCGTGGTCCACGGCCGCGACGTCTCGCGCGCCGCTCATCTGCGCCCGCACACGCTGTACGCGCTCATCCCAGCCTCAGCCGGCGGCGATACCCACAGACGGGATGCCCAACGGCTCGCTCTCGATCCTCATCGTCGACGACGAGTCGGCGCTGCGCGAATCACTCACGCGGTCGTTCCGGCGCGAGGGTCACGCCACGTTCGCGGTCGGCGACGGCCGCGCCGCGATCGATCGCGCCAGCACTGACCGCTTCGACATCGTCCTGCTCGACGTCGCGCTCGGCCCCGGCCCGGACGGGTACGAGGTCTGCCGCGTCCTGCGCGAGCGCCGCAACACGGTGCCGATCATCATGCTGACCGCGCTCGACTCCGAGGCCGACACGGTGCTCGGCCTGGAAGCGGGCGCCGACGACTACGTCACCAAGCCGGTCGGCCTGGCCGAGCTGCGCAGCCGCATCCGCGCCGTGCTGCGCCGCGGCGCCCAGCGCACCGACGACGTCCTGCAGGCCGGCCCGCTGCGGCTGGACCGCGGCCGCCGCGAGCTGACCCGCGACGGGGAGCCCATCAGCCTCACGTTCAGCGAGTTCGAGCTGCTGACGTGCCTGATGTCGCGCCCCGGCCACGCGTTCAACCGCCAGGAGCTGATGCGCGCGATCTGGGGGGACTCGGCGTTCCGCGACCCGCGCGGCATCGACGTGCACGTCCGCCACCTGCGCGAGAAGCTGGAGGCCGCACCGGACCATCCGGAGCTGATCCTGACCGTCCGCGGCGCGGGCTACCGGCTGGAGGCATGAGGCGGCCCGGGCTGCGGGCGCGGCTCGTGCTGACCCTGTTCGGCACGGCCGCCGCGACGCTGCTCGTCGCCGCCCTCGCACTGCTGCCCCCGCTCGAGCACCGCCTGAGCACGGACGCCGCCCGCGCGCTGACCCTGCGCGCGGAGGCGGCCCGGCCCGGGTTCGAGCGCCTCCCGCCGGGCGCGTCGCCCAGGCACGAGCTGCGCGAGCTCGCCCGCGCCGCCGACGCCCGCGTCGTCCTGCTGGGCCCGGACGGCGCGGTCACCGGCGACGCGACGCCCACCGCGCTGGCCCGCCGCGTCCTCGCCACGCGCCGCGGCGAGAACGCGGTCGACGGCGACGTCGCCCAGGCCGCGATCCCGCTGCACATCGCCGATCAGCCGGCCGCGCTCGCGCTGACCCGCCGGCTCGGGGACGTCGGCCGCACGTACGCGGTGGTCGTCAACGCGTTCGCCGGCGCCGCGCTCGCCGCGCTCGCCCTCGCACTGGTCGGCGGGATCGCGCTCAGCGGCCGGATGCTGCGCCGCCTGCGCGCGCTCAGCGACGCGATGCGCGCCGCCGACCCGCTGCTCGAGCCCTCCGAGGTCGACCCGGCGCGCGACGAGCTCGGCGAGCTGGCGCGCGCGTTCGCCGGCCTGCAGCAGCGGATCGCCCAGCAGGAGGACGCGCGCCGCATGTTCGTCGCGACCGCGTCGCACGAGCTGCGCACGCCGCTGGCGATCCTGCACTCGCTGCTCGAGCTGACCGTCGACGAGTCGGACCCGGAGCTCGTCCGCGCCGACGTCGCCGAGGCGCTCACGCAGACCGAGCGCCTGACCGCGCTCTCCACCGGCCTGCTGGACCTCTCGCGCCTGGACGCCGGCGTGGCGCTGCGCAGCGAGCCGATCGAGCTCGGCGAGCTCTCGCGCGCGGTCGCCGCGGAGTTCGGGGACGACGGGCGCCCGCGCTGGGTCGCGCCCGCCGCGGCGTGCTGGGCGCGCGGGGACCCCGAGGGCGTCGCCCGCATCGTCCGGCTGCTGATCGACAACGCGCTGCGTTACGCGCCGCCGCCCGCGCCGGTCGAGGTTCGCACGGACACCTGCGACGGCCACGCCGAGGTGCGCGTGCTCGACGGCGGCAACGGTGTGCCGGAGAGCGAGCGGGCCGCGATCTTCGAGCGCTTCCACCGCGGCGCGCAGCCGGGCGTCCCGGGCTTCGGGCTCGGCCTCGCGATCGGCGCCGAGCTGGCGCGCCGGATGGCGGGGGAGCTGCGGCTGGAGCCGGACGCGCCGCTCGGCGGCGCGCACTTCGTGCTCATACTGCCGCATGCGTGAGCTGCCGCCCGGACCGCGCGAGCCGACCGCGCTGCAGACGCTCGAGTGGGTCCTGCGCCCGACCGCGCTGCTGCGGCGCGCCCAGGCCCGCCACGGCGAGCCGTTCACGCTCCGCACCGCCTGGTCGGACGCGCCGCTCGTCCTCACCAGCGACCCCGCGGAGATCAAGCGCATCTACGCCGCGCCGCCGGACGTCCTGCGCGGCGGCGACAGCTCGGCGTTCCTGGAGCCGTTCGTCGGTCCCCACTCGCTGCTGATCCTGCACGGCGAGCCGCACCGGCGCCAGCGGCGGCTGATGATGCCGCCGTTCCACGGCGAGGCGCTGCCGCGCTGGACAGCGACGATCGCCGAGATCGCGCGCGCCGAGGTCGCCACCTGGGAGCCCGGCGTCGAGCTGCGGGTGCTCCCGCGCATGCAGGCGCTGACGCTCGAGGTGATCCAGCGCGTGATCTTCGGCAGCCGCGACCCGGAGCTGCGCGACGCGCTGCGCCGGGCGCTCGACATGAGCGCCTCGTTCCCGGACCTGGTCGCGATGTCGCTGTTCGGCCCGCACCGGCGCTTCGCGAGCGCCGTGCGGCGGATCGACGAGCTGATCTACGCGCGGATCGACCAGGCGGGCGCCGACGGCTCGATCCTCGACCTGCTGGCTCAGAGCGGCGCGACGCGCGAGGAGCTGCGCGACCAGCTCGTGACCCTGCTCGCCGCCGGTCACGAGACCACGGCGACCGCGCTCGCCTGGGCCTGCGAGCGGCTCGCGCGCCATCCGACCCCGCTCGACACCGACGAGCGCATCGACGCCTTCGTCAAGCACACGCTGCGCACCCGCCCCGTCCTGACGATCACCGCCCGCCGCACCCTGCGGCCCTACGAGCTGCAGGGCTACACGCTGCCGGAGGGCGTCTACGTCGCCGCCTGCATCTACCTCGCCCACCGCCGCGCCGAAGGACCCTTCACGTACCTGCCGTTCGGCGGCGGCAACCGCCGCTGCATCGGCGCCGCGTTCGCCGCCTTGGAGCTGCGCGAGGTGCTGCGCGCGATCGCCGCGCGCTTCACGCTGCGGCCCGACCGCCCCGAGGGCGAGCGCATGCGCCGCCGCGGCGTTACGCTGGCTCCCGCGCGCGGCGGAAGAATCGTTCCCGTGACCCGCTAGCGTGATTGCTCGCCATGCCAGGCATGTTCTGCCGCCACAACCGGCTCATCTCCAAGTGCTCGATCTGCTCGCGTGAGCTCGATCAGCGGCTGCGCGAGCAAGCGCCCGTGCGCCACGTCACCGTGCGCCGGCCCGGCGCGTCCTCGACGCCCAAGCGCCCGGCGTCCACGCGGTCCGGCAGCGGCCGGCTCGTGACGCGCAAGCTCGAGCGCGCGGCGGACGACGGGTACCGCAACCCGCTCGTCCCCGGCCTGAAGGCCACCGCGGACGCCGAGCGCCTGGCGCGCGCGGTCACGCTGGCCCACGCCCGCCTCGAGCCGCCCGGCCCGCACCGCGCCCTCGACGAGACCGCCGACGTCGAGCACGCCACCTGGCTGGCGTTCCTGCTCGCGCTGGCGCCGGACCTCGAGGCCGTGATCGACGCCGCCCGCCCCGCGCCGGACGCCGACCTCGACGAGCTCCCGGCCGCCAAGGCCCGGACCGCCGCCGCCTACCGCGCCTGGGCGGCCCGCGCGGGCGGCCAGGAGGCCGCGTTCACCGGCGAGGAGTCCTGGACGCCGGAGCGCCGCTTCGGCCGCGTCTTCGAGCGGCTCGCGCTCCCCGGCTTCACGCGCGCCATGCGCTACGACCTGCTGGCGACGCTCGGCGCCGCCGACATCTACCCGCTGGCGGGCGACGCCCTGCACTTCGTCGAGGACGACGCGACGACGCTCGCCGCCAAGCGCGCCCTCGTGTCGGGTGACCGCATGCTGCTCGAGCGCCGCGCGCGCGACCTCGCGGACGCGTCCGAGCTGCCGATCGCGGCGTTCGACCGCGGCCTCGCGGTCTGGGGCACGCCGACCGCGCCCATCGACGACGACACGGAGCCCGACCCGGGGATCGCCGCCGCCCTCGGGCTGGGGTAGCGCACCGTGGCGTTCGCGCCGTTGACCGCGCTGGCCCCGGGGGCGTCGCGGATGCTCGAACGGCTCGCGCCGCCGCCGGAGCCGGAGGGCGCGAAGCTCGCGCCCGCGCGCCCCTGGAAGCTGCTCCTCGCCGGCTGCGTCGCGCTCGCCGCGCTCAGCCTGCTGCTGCCGTCGGTCCCCACGTACGACCCGTGGGCCTGGATCATCTGGGGCCGCGAGATCGCGCACCTGGACCTGGTCACCAGCACCGGTCCGAGCTGGAAGCCGCTGCCGGTGATCTTCACCACGCCGTTCAGCCTGGCCGGCGACGACGGCGCGCCGCTGCTGTGGCTGGTCGTCGCGCGCGCCGGCGGGATCCTCGCGTTCGCGATGGCCTACCGGCTCGGCAAGCGGCTCGCCGGCCCGGTGGCGGGCCTGATCGCGGCCGGCGCGCTGATCCTGGCCGACGAGTTCATCCGCAACTTCTTCCGCGGCAACTCCGAGGGGATCCTGGTCGCGGTCTGCCTGTGGGCGATCGAGCGCCACCTCGACGGCCGCCGCCGCGACGCGTTCCTGCTCGGGCTGGCGGCCGCGCTGCTGCGCCCCGAGGTCTGGCCGTTCATCGCGCTCTACGGCCTCTTCCTGCTGGCCAGCGCGCCGACGTTCAAGACGCTCGCGCTGGTCGGCGGCGGCGGGCTCGCGCTGGTGCTGCTGTGGTTCGTGCCCGAGTACCTGGGCTCCGGTGACTTCCTGCGCGCCGCGTCGCGCGCCCGCAAGCCGAACCCGGACAGCGCCGCGTTCGCCGCGCACCCGTTCATCGAGGTGTTCAACCGCAGCGCGTCCGTGCTCAGCCCGCCGGTCTACGTCGGCGGCGTGATCGGCACCGCGGCCGCGGCGGTCGCGTTCGTCCGGCGCCGCCAGGACGGCCTGCTGCTCGCGATGGCGGCGATCGGCACCGTGCTGATGATCGCGGTCGCCGCGATGACCCAGGCCGGGTTCGCCGGCAACCTGCGCTACATCGCGCTGCCGGCCGCGCTGGTCTGCGTGCTGTCCGGCGCCGGCTGGGTGTGGCTGGTCCGCACCACCCGCGCGCGCTTCGGGCTCCTCGCCGCGGGCGCGCTGACCGCGGTCGTGCTCGCCGCGTCGGCGCCGTTCGTGATCGAGGACATCGGCGAGCTCAAGGAAGACGCCCAGCGCATCAAGGCCGAGGCCGACCTCTACGGCAGCGTCCCGGACGCGATCGCCGCCGGCGGCGGGGAGGCGAAGCTGAAGGCGTGCGGCACCGTGTACACGGGCGCGTTCCAGACGCAGGCCGTCGCCTGGTACATGCACCTGCACGAGATGGACGCCGAGATCTTCGCCTTCCCGCCGGGCACTACGATCGCTCCCACCTACTCCGCTCTGTCCCGCGACCCGCGCTTCCCGGAGATCGCGCGCACCCGCAAGTGGGTCATCGGATCGTCCTGCGCGAAGTGATGTCGACCTACGCCTCCCGACGACCGGCCTGGAGCATCGCGCTCTCGAGCGCGCGCGTCGCCGTGCCCGCGGGGCTCGGCGCGCTGGTGGCGATCTCGCTGCTGCTGCGCACCACCGAGCTCGGGATCGGCTTCTGGATCGACGAGGGCCTGTCGGTCGGGATCGCGGATCGGCCGCTGCACGAGATCCCGCTGGCGCTGCGCGAGGACGGCTCGCCGCCGCTGTACTACATGCTGCTGCACTTCTGGCTCGACATCGCCGGCCGCAGCGAGGCGGGCGTGCGCGGGCTGAGCCTGCTGTTCGCGCTGCTGGCGATCCCGGCCGCGTTCTGGGCCTGCCGGGCGATCTGGGGCTCGGCCAAGGCGGCCTGGTTCGGCGCGGTGCTGATGGCGTTCAACCCGTTCCTCGCGCAGTACGCGCAGGAGGCGCGGATGTACTCGCTGGTCGCGCTGCTGGCGATCCCCGCCACCGCGTGCTTCCTGCGCGCCTACGCGCTGGACACCGAGCGCAGGCGGCCGTGGATCGCGGGCTTCGCGGTCTCGGTCGCGGTCGCGCTCTACACGCACAACTGGCCGATCTTCTTCGCGGCGTCGGCCGCGGTCGCCTGGGCGGTGCTGTGGGGGCTCGCGGACCGGCCGCGGCGGCGCGAGCTGCTGCGCGACGGCCTGCTCGGCTTCGGCGGCGTGCTCCTGCTCTACCTGCCGTGGATCCCGACCACGCTCTACCAGGCCAAGCACACGGGCGCCCCGTGGGCGGACGCGCCGTCGCTGGACTCGCTGCTCGGCGTCCCCGGCGTGCTGCTCGGCCGGATGCCGCAGATCGTGCTGCTGATCTGCGCCGGCGCGGGCCTGCTGGTGCTGCTGCGGCGCCCGCTCAACGAGCGCGGCCGGGCCGTCGTCTGCCTGGCGATCATCGCCGTGCTGACGCCGGCGCTCGCCTGGCTGATGTCGCAGGCGTCGCCCGCGTGGGCGAACCGCTACCTGGCGGTCGCGCTGCCGCCGTTCCTGCTGCTCGCGGCCGGCGGCCTGACCTACGCGCGGCGGCTCGGCTACGTCGGCCTGGTGCTGGTGGTGATCATGTGGGCGCAGGACGCGGCGCCGGTCGAGAAGAGCAACGTGCGCGCGATCGCGCACAACATCGCGCCGAGCCTGCGCCCCGGCGACCTGGTCATCTCGACGCAGCCGGAGACGATCCCGGTCCTGCACTACTACCTGCCGGCGGGGCTGCGCTACGCGACGCTGACCGGGCCGCAGACCGAGCTCGGCGTGTGGGACTGGCGCGACGGCGTGCAGCGGCTGGACGCGACCACGCCCGAGAAGGACCTCAAGCCGGTGATCGACGCGCTCGCCCCGGGCACGCGGGTCGTGCTGGTGGAGCCGATCACGTGGACGCTCAACCGCTGGCGCGCGCCGTGGACGAAGCTGATCCGGATCCGCTCGAAGGAGTGGTCGCAGTACCTCTCCAACGACGCCCAGCTGGAGGTCACCGCGATCCAGCCGACCGCGTTCACGCCGCCGCGGCCGAATCCGGTGCAGGCGACGGTGATGGTGAAGACGGGCTAGCCGGCAGGGTCAGCACGAAGCAGGCGCCGCGCTCGAACGAGCTCGCGATGTCCAACGTGCCGCCCATCCGCTCGGCCAGCTCGCGGCCGATCGCCAGGCCGAGGCCGAAGCCGCTCTCCGCGCTCGACGCCTTCCCGCGGTGGAAGCGCTCGAAGACGTGCTCGCGCTCGTCCTCCGGCACGCCCGGCCCGCGGTCGGCGACGCGCACCGCGACGCGCGCGCCGACGTGCTCGGCGCTGACCGAGATCGGTTCGCCGCGCGGCGCGTAGCGGAGCGCGTTGTCGATCAGGATGCGGACCACGCGCGCGCAGGCCGCCGGGTCCGCGCGCGCCCAGCACGGGCCGGGGGAGTCGACGTCCAGCGAGACGTCGCGGTCGCTCGCGCGCAGCGAGAACTCGGCCGCGACCGCGCGCGCGATCTCGCCCAGCTCGACCGGCTCCGAGCGCAGCACGACGGCGGCGTCCAGGCGCGAGAGGTCCAGCAGCTCGCTCGCCAGCGTCGAGAGCCGGCGCAGCTCGACCTGGGCGCTCTCGACCTGCTCCTGCGCGTCGCTGAGGTCGCGCCCGTCGCGCAGGTCCTCCTCGAGCAGCTCCATCGTGCCCTGCAGCATCGTCAGCGGCGTGCGCAGCTCGTGCGAGGCGGTGGCGACGAACGAGCGCCGCGCCGCCTCCTGGCGGCGCAGCTCCTCCTGCATGCGGCCGAGCGCGCGCGCCAGGTCGCCGACCTCGTCGCGGCCGCGGTCGGTCGGCGACGGCGCCTCCGGGCCCTCGGCGGTGATCCGCAGGGCGGCGCGCTGCAGGCGGCCGAGGCGGCGCGTGAGCGTGCTGGAGAGCGCGAGCCCGAGCCCGATCGCCACCGCCAGGCCGATGCCCGCCGCGCCCAGCAGCGCGTTGCGCACGAGCGCGACGGTCGTGACGACGTCGGTCAGGTTGCGCTGGGTGACGACGACGCCGGCGAGCTTCGCGCTGTCGTCGTAGAGCGGCAGCGCGTAGAAGAGGTTGTCGTCCTTGAACTCGGTCTCGGCGATCCCCTCGCGCATCGCGCGCGTGGCGATCAGCAGCGCATCGACCTGGGAGGCGCCGAAGTCGGTGTCGACCAGGAAGCCCGGCGACTGCCCGCCGCGGCTCATGAGGCTGGTGTCGGTGACCAGCACGCGCGCGCCGCTGGCCCGCTCGCGCAGATCCGACGCGGGCCGGTAGAGCGCGTCGGCCCGCCGCTCGCGCCGGAACCGCTCGGCGTCCGCCCAGTGGCCGTCGGCGAGCGCCTGCCTCTCGTCCTTGGTGAGGTTCTTCTCGCTGGTCTCCTTCATCGCCTTGTTGAAGGCGTCGCGCTCGTTCTGCGTGGCGTCGCGCAGCGCCGCCGAGGACTCGTCGTGCAGCCGTGACTGCAGCGGCCCGAGCGTGATCGCGGCGGCGACGAGCAGCGTCACCGCACTCGTGGCCACCAGGGCGAGCAGCAGGCGCCCCCGGAGGCCTCGGAGTGCGGTGCGGATCATGCCTCTCGGAAGCGGTAGCCCTGGCCGGGGACGGTGAGGATCAGGCTCGGTTCCTCCGGGCGCGGCTCGAGCTTCTCGCGCAGGTGCCGGATGTGCACGTCGATCGCGCGCGGGTCGCGGTAGGCCGAGTCGCCCCAGATCGCGCGCAGCAGCTCCTGGCGGTTGAACGCGTAGCCGGGGCGCGACATCAGGCAGCCGAGCAGCTCGAACTCGCTGAACGTCAGCCGCACCGGCACGCCCTCGACGGTCACGCGCCGCAGGTCGCGGTCGAGCGTGACCGGGCCGACGCGCAGGTTGCCCTCGACCACGCGGCCCTGCGCGCGGCGCAGCACGGCCCGGATGCGGCTGCGCAGCTCGGCGAGGCCGAACGGCTTGGTCACGTAGTCGTCGGCGCCCGCCTCCAGGCCCTGGACGGCGTCGGCCTCGGAGTCGAGCGCGGTCAGCATGATGATCGGGACCACGTCGCGCCGGCTGCGCAGCATGCGGGCGACGTCGTAGCCGGTCGGCCCGGCGCCGAGTGCGACGTCGAGCAGCACGACGTCGAACGAGCGTTCCTGCGCGGCGTCGAGCGCGGTCTCGCCGTCCGGGACGGCGGTCACGTGGTGGCCTTCGCGCTCGAACGAGCGCGTCAGCATCTCCCGCAACGGGCGGTCGTCGTCGACCAGCAGGATGTCCAATGCGCTGCTTGCCTGCACGGCGGGAGAGGTTAGACACTGCGCTTAAGGGCTGTTAGCGGGCTTTAGCGACCCGCGGGAAACGGCGGCGATGTGGGCAAGGTGAGGTGCATGTCCACGGTTGACTTCACGCCGACCGGCGGTCAGCGCCGGTTCCGGCCCGAGAAGCCGGTCGCCGTCCTCGGCGGCGGCCCCGCTGGCCTCACGGCTGGATACCTGCTCGCAAAGCAGGGGCGTCCGGTCATCGTGTTCGAGGCGTCCGACCAGGTCGGCGGCATCGCCAAGACCGAGGTCCGCGACGGGTACCGGTTCGACCTCGGCGGCCACCGCTTCTTCACCAAGTCCAAAGAGGTCGATGACCTCTGGCACGAGGTGATGAAGGAGGAGTTCCTGCTGCGGCCGCGCATGTCGCGCATCTACTGGCGCGGCCGGTTCCTCGATTACCCGCTCAACGGCCAGGACGTGATCCGCAAGCTCGGCCCGGTCGAGCTGGCGCGCTGTCTCGGCTCCTACCTGTGGGCCGCGGTCAAGCCCAAGGGGCGTGAGGACAACCTCGAGCAGTGGGTGTCCAACCGCTTCGGCAAGCGGCTCTACCAGCACTTCTTCATGTCCTACACCGAGAAGGTGTGGGGCGTGCCCGCCAACGAGGTCCGCGCCGAGTGGGCCGCCCAGCGGATCAAGGGCCTGTCGTTCTTCTCCGCCGCCAAGGCCGCGTTCCTCGGCAACAAGGGGAACAAGATCAAGTCGCTGATCAACGAGTTCCACTACCCGCGCTTCGGGCCGGGGCAGATGTGGGAGACGATGGCCGACGAGATCATCGCCAACGGCGGCGAGGTGCGGCTCAACGCGCCGGTCACCAAGCTCGAGGTCCGCGACGGCAAGATCGTCGCGCTCGAGGCCGGCGGCGAGCGCGTCGAGCCCTCCGAGGTCATCTCGTCGCTGCCGCTGCGGGCGACGGTGGGGCTCAGCGGCGCGGCTGCGCCCGGCGCCGTCCAGGCCGCCGCGCAGGGCCTGCGCTACCGCGACTTCCTGACGATCGCGCTCGTGATCGACGGCGAGGATCTGTTCCCGGACAACTGGATCTACATCCACGAGCCGGGCGTGCAGGTCGGGCGGATCCAGAACTTCCGCTCCTGGTCGCCCTGGATGGTCCCGGACCAGTCCAAGGCGTCGATCGGCATGGAGTACTTCTGCTTCAAGGGCGACGAGCTCTGGGAGTCCTCCGACGAGGACCTGGTCGAGCTCGGCAAGCGCGAGATCGAGCAGCTCGGGCTCGCGCGCGCGGACAAGGTCGAGCGCGGGTTCGTCACGCGCGTGCCGAAGGCGTACCCGATGTACGACGCCGACTACAGCGAGCGCGTCGCGGTCATCAAGGAGTGGCTGGCCGGGATCGCCAACATCCAGCAGGTCGGCCGCAACGGCCTGCACCGGTACAACAACTCCGATCACTCGATGCTGACCGCGATGCGCGCGGTCGAGAACATCGTCGCGGGCACCGATCACGACCTCTGGGCCGTCAACGCCGAGTCGGCGTACCACGAGGAGGACCAGGAGCCCGAGCAGCCCTACAAGCGCGTTCCCTCGACCCAGTACGAGCGGGAGCCGCTGCACGCCACCGAGGAGGCGACCGCGTAGCGGACATATGTCCGATTGGCCGTCTTCCCGTGCGATGGCATCCTGATCTCAACGCTTACGGAGGGCGTTCGGACGGATTTCATCTCACGGAGGGGGCGCGGAAGGATTCGCCGTGTTACGGCCGCGACAATGTCGCGGCCGTTGCGCGTTAAGGGGTCAGTGGTCGGCGACGTGCCCGTCGAGCGGGAGCCCGCGCGCTTCCCACTCGATCAGGCCCCCGGTCATCGTGTACGCGTCGTACCCCGCGCGCCGGAACGCCTGCGCCGCCATCGCCGACCGCCCGCCCACGCGGCAGTAGAAGACCACGGGCTGCGCGGCGTCGAACGTCTCGGCCTGCGTGGGGAGGTCGCCCATCGGCACCCAGCGCGCGCCGTCGATGTGTCCCGCCTCCCACTCGTGCGGCTCGCGGACGTCGATCAGCTGGATCGACCCTTCGCGCTGCAGCTCGGCGACCCGCTGGGCATCGATCTCCATCGCCCGGACGGTACCGTCCACGGGCGTGGAGTGGGTCAACTGGTCCGGCTCGCAGCACGCCGCCCCCGCCGCGTACCGGGCGCCGCGCTCGCGGGCCGAGCTCGCCGCGGCGGTCGTGGACGGTCCCGGGCCCGTGCGGGTCGCCGGCGCCGGCCACTCGTTCAGCGCGGGCGCGGTCACGCCCGGGACGCTGATCGGCCTCGACGCGCTCGACCGCGTGCTCGACGTCGACCGCACGCTGGTCCGGGTCGAAGCCGGCATCCGTCTCAAGGCCCTCTCGCGCGAGCTGCAGTCCCGCGGCCTGGCGATGCCGAACCTCGGCGACGTCGACGCGCAGTCGCTCGCCGGCGCCCTGGCGACCGGCACGCACGGCACGGGCACGAAGCTGCCCAACCTCTCCGCCCAGGTGGAGCGCGTCGAGCTGGTCCTGGCCGACGGCAGCGAGCGCACGCTCGACGCCGGTGACGAGCTCAACGCCGCCCGGGTCTCGCTCGGCGCGCTGGGCGCGATCGCCGCCGTCACGCTCCGCTGCGTCCCCGCCTTCCGGCTGCACCAGGTCGACCAGCCGGAGCCGCTGGAGCCGCTGCTGGCCACGCTGCACGAGCGCGCCGCCGTGCACGACCACTTCGAGTTCTGGACGTTCCCGCACTCGGACCTCGCGCTCACGCGCACGTTCGACCGCACCGACGCGCCCGTGCTGCGCCCAAGCCGGACCGCCCGCTACGTCAGCGACGTCCTGCTCGACAACCACGCGTTCCGCGCGCTCAACGAGCTCGCCCGGCGCGTGCCGCGGGCGATCCCGCGCCTGAACCGCTTCGCCTCCGCCGTGGCGTCGCGGCGCGAGCGCGTCGACTGGTCCTACCGGATCTTCGCCTCGCCGCGGCTCGTGCGCTTCGAGGAGCTGGAGTACAGCGTGCCCCGGCAGCAGGCCGTCCCCGCGCTGCGCGCCGCGCGCGCGATCCTCGAGCGCCACCCGGTCAGCTTCCCGCTCGAGCTGCGCTTCACCGCGGCCGACGCCGCGCTCCTGAGCCCGTCCCACGGACGCGACAGCGCGTTCGTCGCCGTCCACGTCTTCCAGGGCATCCCGTACGAGCCGGTGTTCCGCGAGGTCGAGGCCGCGCTGAGCGAGCTGGGCGGCCGCCCGCACTGGGGCAAGCGGTCGTTCCTGACCGCGCGCGAGCTGGCGCCCCGGTACCCGCGCTGGGCGGACTTCGCGGCCGTCCGCGACCGCCTCGACCCGGACCGCCGCTTCGCCAACGCCTGGGTGCGCGACGTGCTGGGATGATCGGCATGCAGACGTACAACCTCTTCCGGCCGGCGTTCGAGTACGACGCGAGCGACCCGGACGGCTACCGCGCGGGGATGGATCGCTTCGGGCCGAAGATCGGCGCGGCGCGGCTCGGCGCGTCCGTCTATGAGCTGCCGCCCGGCCAGGCGCTGTGCCCGTACCACTACGAGTCCGACGAGGAGTGGGTGCTGGTCCTGGAGGGCTCGCTGACCGTGCGCCATCCGGGCGGCGAGGACGTGCTCGGGCCCGGCGACGTCGCCTGCTTCCCGTCCGGCCCCGACGGCGCGCACAAGACCACCAACCACGGCACCGAGACCGTCCGCCTGGTCATGTTCTCCACGCGCGACCAGGTGGCCTACGCCGTCTACCCGGACTCCAACAAGATCGGCGTCTGGACCGGGCGCGACGACGAGCACGTGCTGGCCCGGCTGGGGGAGTCGCTCGAGTACTACGACGGCGAGACGGCCTAGAGGAACGCCTTCCCCTCGCCGCGGTACGTCGGCACCGTGGCGACGATCGCGTCGCCCGCGATCAGGTGCACGGCGTCGAAGCGCTCGCACAGCTCGCCCGCCTTGGCGTGCCGGAACCACACGCGGTCGCCCACCCGCAGGCCCGCCGCGGCCCGGCCCAGCAGCGGCGTCTGCACCTCGCCGGCGCCTTCGCGCGCGTCCAGCCGCAGGCCGGCGGGCAGGAACGGCCGCGGCAGCCGGTCGCGCCCGGCCGGCCCGGACGCGACGTACCCGCCGCCGAGCGCGGTCGCGACCCGCGGCGACGGGCGGCGCACGACCGGCAGCGCGAACAGCGCCGCGGGCCGCGGCGTGAACGCGCGGTAGGCGTCGAACAGCGCCGGCCCGAACAGGCCTGAGCCGGCCGCGATCTCGGTGACCGCCGGCTCGGCCGCGGTGCGCTCGATCGACCCGGTCCCGCCGCCGTTGACGAACCGCAGCGGCGCGACCGCCCGCACCGCGTCCACGACCGCCGCGCGCCGCGCGGCCAGCTCGCGCGCCGACAGCGCCTGCAGCGCGCGCAGCGCGAGCCCGAGCAGCGGCCGGCCCGGCGGCCGGTCCCCGACGCCCGCGATCTGGGCCTCGTAGGCCATCAGGCCGTCCAGCCGCAGGCCCGGGCGAGCGACCACCGCGCGCGCCAGTTCCTGCACGTGCAACGGATCGTGCAGCGGGGAGCGCTTGGCCCCGATCGTCATAAGTCCCACGCGCCAGCCCGCGTCGACGTCCAGGCAGACCTTCACCGGGCCGCCCCCGGCCGCCTCGATGGCGTCGAGGTGCTCGAGGCAGTCGACCGTCAACGTGACGTGCTCGCGCGCCGGAGTGTGCGCGAGGTGACACAACGCGGTCCGGTCGACGCACGGGTACGCGACCACCAGGTCGGTGGCGCCGAACCCCGCCAGCCACAGGGCTTCGGGCAGCGTGAAGCACAGCGTCCCGGTGAAGCCGGCGGCGAGCGCGCGGTCCCGCAACGCGCGTACGCGCACGGATTTCGAGGCCAGCCGCAGGGGCACTCCGTGGGCCCGCCGCAGCAGGTCGGACGCGTTGGCGTCGAAGGCGTCGAGGTCGATCACCGCGAACGGCGGATCGAGCGACTGGGTGGCGATTTCGAACCGGCTTTGGAGTGGGGCTTGGAGAAAGTTCACCCGAATCGGGGACGCGATCCGCTTGACGATGAGCTAGAGTGCCGCGCGGAACACGGGACATAACGCCGAGCCGCGTGTCGCTGAGGCTACATGCGGGCGGGGGAACCAAGGTTTGGGGCAGGAGGTCACTGCCCCGGGGGCGAATCGCCGCGTATGCGGTGTAGCGCGACGCTTTCCGCGCGAGCCCGACAGCTAACCCCGTAGGCGGTTGGAAGAGGAGATCGTCTTGTCACGCTGTCGCACGCTCGTTGCGGGCATCCTGTTATTCGTATTTGCGCTGCCGGTTGCCACGGCAGACGCTCGCCGGATCGTGTTCGGCGAGCGGGATCTGCGCCAAGGGATGCGGGGTACCGACGTCCGCGTCCTCCAGGACTTCCTGACGAAGGCGGGGGTCAAGACCTCCGTCGACGGTCAGTACGGCCCGAAGACCTCGCGTCGCGTGCGCGTCTGGGAACGCCGCGCCTCGCTGCGCGTCGACGGCCGCGTCACGCGCGAGGACGCCGCACTGCTTCGCGCTCAGGTCGGCCAGGACAGCACGGCGCTTCAGAACACCGGCGTGGTCGCCCCCGCGGGGGCGCAAGCCACGCTCGGTCCAGACGGGCTGGCGATCGCGCCTGAAGGCGCGCCGCCCGAGGTCGTCGCGGTGATCAACGCGGCGAACCAGATCGTGGGCAAGCCGTATCGGTACGGCGGCGGCCACGGGAAATGGGAAGACTCGGGATACGACTGCTCGGGCTCTGAGTCCTACGCCCTCCATGGCGGCGGCCTGGTCAGCCGCGCCCTGAACTCCTCGGAGTTCATGTCCTGGGGCGAGGCCGGTCCGGGTGAGTGGATCACGAGCTACGCGAACAGCGGTCACTCATTCCTCGTGGTCGCCGGCCTGCGGTTCGACACGGGCTACAACGACAGCTCGAGCAGCGGGCCGAAGTGGAGCGCCAAGATGCGCCCCAGCGACGGCTACGTGCAGCGTCACCCGACGGGCTTCTAGCCCCGCCACCGGGGGGGTGGGTCAACCAGGTCGCCTGACAGGCGACCTGGCGGCCACACCCCCGGCCGGTCGCGAGGTGCGCGGGACTCCGAAGGTTTCGCGCACGAACTACCCTCATCGGGCATGTCCGACGACACGTACGCGCTGACGCCCGATCAGGTCGAGTTTCGCGACACCATCCGCCAGATCGTGCGCGAGCGTGTCGCGCCGCGGGCGGCGGAGATCGACGCCAAGGCCGAATACCCCTGGGACCTGCGCAAGCTGTTCGCGGAGCAGGACCTGCTCGGCCTGCCGTTCGAGGAGCGCTACGGCGGCACGGGCACCGGCGCGCTGATGCTGAGCGTCGCGATCGAGGAGGTCGCGCGCGCGTGCGCCTCCACCGCGCTGATCCTGATGCTGCAGGACCTGGGCACGCTGCCGATCAAGCTGTTCGGCTCCGACGAGCTCAAGGAGCGCTTCTTGCCCAGGTGCGCGTCCGGCGAGTGGTCGCCGGCGTTCGCGCTCTCCGAGCCGGAGGCGGGCAGCGACCCGGGCGGGATGATCACGAAGGCCGTCAAGGACGGCGACGAGTGGGTCGTCACCGGGACCAAGAACTGGATCTCGAACCTCGGGATCGCCGACTTCTACATCGTCTTCGCCAAGACCGACCCGAGCGCGCCGCGCTCGCGCGGCATCAGCGCATTCGTGGTCGAGGCCGACCGGCCCGGCTTCAGCGTCGGCAAGCTCGAGCACAAGCTCGGCATCAAGGGCTCGCCGACCGGCCAGCCCGTCTTCGACGACGTCCGCATCCCCGCCGCGAACCTGATCGGCGAGGAGGGCAAGGGCATGAACGTCGCGCTCGGCACGCTCGACCACTCGCGGCTCGGCGTCGCCGCGCAGGCGGTCGGCATCGCCCAGGGCGCGACCGACCACGCCGTCGCCTACGCGAACGAGCGCCGGCAGTTCAGCCAGGCGATCGCGGACTTCCAGGGCATCCAGTTCAAGCTCGCCGACATGGAGACGCGCACCGCGGCCGCGCGCGAGCTGCTCTACCGCGCGTCGGCGAAGATCGACCGCCACGAGCCCGACCGCGGCAAGTACTCGGCGATGGCGAAGCTGTTCGCGTCCGACACGGCGATGGCGGTGACCGTCGAGGCGGTGCAGGTGCTCGGCGGCTACGGCTACGTCAGCGAGTACCCGGTCGAGCGCTACATGCGCGACGCGAAGATCACGCAGATCTACGAGGGCACGAACGAGATCCAGCGCCTCGTCATCGCCCGCACGCTCCGCTAGCCTCACTCGCACGATGCTCGCGCGCTGGCCGGCCGGACGCCGGATCGTCTTCACCACGCTGCTCTGCCTGGCGGTGGCGCTCACGGCCGCGACGTTCCTGCAGGGCCTTTCGCCGCGCGGCTGGCTGCGCGCGCTCGAGGTGCTGGCGATGGTGGTCACGTTCGGCGGCGTCGCGGCGCTCGCGATCGGCCTCGTCGTCGGGCGCCTGGCCAACTACCAGGACCCGGAGTCCGAGGCCGACTTCGAGCGGCTGGTCGTGCGCTCGGAGCGGCTCGCGCGCGAGAACCTCGCGGCGGAGCCGACCGAGGGCGAGTTCCTGGAGCTCGACCCGTACCTCGACGAGGACTTCGAGACGCTCGTCCAGGAGGCGCTCGACGACCTCCCGGACCTCCTGATCAAGGCGCTCGACCGCGTCCCGGTGGTGATCTCCGACAAGGGCCGCCGCGCCGGCGCGTACGGGCTCTACCAGGGGGACACCGTCGCGCGCGACAACTACCACGACCGGATCATCATCTTCCGCGACACGCTGCTGCGGGACTTCGGCCACGATCCGGACCGCCTGCGCTTCGAGGTGACGCGCACCGTGCGGCACGAGCTCGCGCACCATCTGGGCGCGGACGAGCTCGGTGTGCGAGAGCTCGGCCTGTGATGATCGTGATGACACCGGACGCGGGCGAGGAGGACATCGCCGCGGTCCGGGAGAAGCTGGAGACGACCGGCGTCCACGTGCTCGTCATGCCGGGTGAGCTGACGACCGCGATCGGCGCGATCGGCGATCCGGAGGGCGTCCGCACGCTCGGCCTGGAGGGCATGCCGGGCGTCGACCGCGTGGTGCCGATCTCGCGCCCGTACAAGCTGGCGTCGCTGGAGCTCGCGCACCACGAGCGGAGCGTGTTCGAGATCAACGGCCGCCAGGTCGGCGGCGACGAGACGTTCTGCCTGATCGCCGGGCCGTGCACGGTCGAGTCGCGCGAGCAGACGCTCTCGGTGGCCCAGACGGTGAAGGCCGCGGGCGCGTCGATGCTGCGCGGCGGCGCGTTCAAGCCGCGCACGTCGCCGTTCGCGTTCAAGGGCCTGGGCGTGCCCGCGCTGGAGATCCTGGCCGAGGCGCGCGAGGCGACCGGGCTCCCGGTCGTCACCGAGTTCCTGGACACGCAGCACGCCGACGCGATCGCGACGTACGCCGACGTGGTGCAGATCGGCGCGCGCAACATGCAGAACTACGCGCTGCTGGAGGTCGCGGGCAAGCTCGGCAAGCCGGTGCTGCTCAAGCGCGGGCTCTCGTCGTCGCTCGACGAGCTGCTGATGGCCGCCGACTACGTGCTCAAGGAGGGCAACGAGCGCGTGCTGCTGTGCGAGCGCGGCATCCGCACGTACGAGACCGCGACCCGCTTCACGCTCGACCTCTCGGCCGTGCCGTGGCTGAAGCTGCATACGCACCTGCCGGTGATCGTCGACCCGTCGCACGCGTCCGGCGACCGCCGGCTGGTCGAGCCGCTGGCGCGGGCCGCCGCCGCCGTCGGCGCGGACGGGATCATCGTCGAGGTCCACGAGGACCCGGCCGTCGCGCTGTGCGACGGGCCACAGGCGCTCTACGGCAGTGACTTCGCCGCCTTCGCCGCGCGCGTCGCCGCCCACGCGAGCCTCGACGGGCGCCGGATCGCGTAGCCGCGGCCGGCGACGTTGGCGCCGACCAGGGCGGCGATCGTCAGCAGCGCGCCGGACAGCTCGACCGTCCCGGGCCGGTACCCGCGGCCGATCTCGATCGCGAACGTCACGATCGGGACGAGGTTCATGAACAGCGCGCCGTTGGCGGGGCCGATCCGGCGCACGCCGGCGTTCCAGGCCAGCACGCCGACCAGGGCGCCGAACACGATGATGTAGGCGACCTCGAGCCACGCCGCGCCCCAGTCGCCGGCGCTCGGGAGCGGGTACGCGCCGGTGAGGGTGACCAGCACGGTCACGGCCAGGATCGTGAGCGTGCCGCCGGCGGCGCTGAGCGCCGTGTAGCGCAGCGGGGAGAACTGCGGGAACCGGCGCGCGCCGAGGGTGTAGGCGACGAAGGACAGCACGCCGGCGAGCACCAGCAGGTCGCTGGCGCGGCCCTGGCCGTGGATCAGCGTGGACGGGTCGCCGCGCGAGATCACGAGCATCACGCCCAGCAGCGCGACGGCCATCGCCGTGAGCGTCGCCTTCGAGGGCGCCTGGCGCGCCGTCAGCCAGACCGCGAGCGCGGTCAGCAGCGGGGCGGTGGCCACGATCAGCGCCGCGTCCTGGGGGCGCGTGTGCTCGAGCGCGACGTAGGTGAGGAGGTTGAAGCCGGCGAAGCCGAGCGTGCCGAGCGCGAACAGCTCCAGCCCGCGGCCGTCGGCGCGCAGCGCGCGGCGGCCTTCGACGGCGGCCAGCAGCGCGAGGAAGATCAGCGTCGCGACGACGTAGCGGACCGCGGTCAGGTGGAACGCGTCGACGTGCCCGACCGCGGCCGCGGCGATCGGGAACATCGCGCCCCAGCAGAGCGCGGCGAGCAGGGAGGGGAGGAAGGCATAAGTTCGATTGTTGTCGAACATCATGTTCCGAGCGTACCACCTTGTACGATGAACGTCGAACATGCATCTGGACGAACCGGCTGTCGATGAGCTGACGCTGGCGGGCGTGATGGCGGCCCTCAGCGACCCCGCGCGAGTGGCGATCGTGCGCACGCTGGGGTTCGACGGCGAGTGCGCGTGCGGGACGTTCGAGCTCGGCGTCTCGAAGGCCACGCGTTCGCACCACCTGCGCGTGCTGCGCGAGGCGGGGCTCACGCACACGCGCGTCGACGGCACGCACCGCTACGTGTCACTACGCCGGGACGACGTCGAAGCGCGCTTCCCCGGGCTGCTCGGCGCGGTGCTGACCGCCGCCGAGCGCGAGGCCGCCGCTAGCGCGGCCCGCGCTTGATCGCGGCGTCGGCCATCGCCTTCATCCCCGCGCGCTCGGTCACCATGGCCTCGATCGTGTACGTCGCGCCGCGCTCGGTCCAGGTGAGCACCGCGGGTGCGCAGGACGCCCCGCAGCTCAGCTTCCAGTAGGTGCCCTTGCGGCCCTTGGCGAGCTGGATTCGTGTGCCTCCGGGCAGCTTCTGGGTCCCGCGCTCGGCGCGGAACGACGCGGCGAAGCAGTAGTTCGCCTCGCACGTGCGGGTCGTGGTGAGCCGGAACGTGTAGCCGTCGCGGCTCCCGCTGCCGCTGCCGTAGAGCTTCGTGGACGCGTCGGCGAGCGGCATCGACTTGGGCAGCAGGATCGACAGCTTCGTCTGCGATCGGACCTTGGTGGTCGGCTTGGCCAGGACCTTGTCGAGGTTGACCGTGGCTGTGGCCGCGAGGGCGAGCGCGGCGGCGATGGCGAGCATGTGACGCCGAGCCTACCGGCGCCAGAACGCGGCGTCCTGGACTCCTAGCGGGGATGACGGCGGTCCGTCCTCCCAGAACTCGGTGCCGAGCGCGTGCCAGTCGGCCGCCGCGCGCAGGTCGCCCAGCACGGCGAGCACCAGGCCCTCCATGCGGCGGATCAGCAGCGCCTGGGGCGGGATCGTCTGCCGCCGCATCGCTTCGAAGAACGGTGAGCGGGGGCTCGACGAGCGGTCCAGCAGGTCGGTCACGTACGCGGGGCTGAGGCGGTGCACGCCGGGCTCGAGGTACCACTCGCCGGACGTGCGGATCTGCTCGAGCAGGCGCTCGGGGTCGAACGTGTCCGGCTGCGGCAGGTAGCCGAGCGTGGTCAGCCCGGCGTGCACGGCGGCCGCGTCGTCGTGGGAGACCGCGCGGGCGACGGCGCGCTCGCCCTCCAGGTAGTCGGGATCCACGACGCGCATCAGTCCGAAGTCGAGAAAGCCGACGCGGCCGTCGTCGAGCAGCAGGTAGTTGCCGGGGTGCGGGTCGCCGCTGGCCCGGCGCAGGTGCTTGAGCGTGCCGAAGAAGAAGCGGAACAGGATCTCGCCGAAGCGGTCGCGCTGGGGCTCGTCGAGGCGCTTGATCGCCTCGAAGCGCAGGCCCTCGACGTACTCGGTGACGAGCACGCGGCGGCGGGAGCGCGACGTGTCGACCGGCGGGACGAAGACGAACGGGTGATTGCGCCAGGCGCGGGCCATCGCGCGGTGGTTCTGGGCCTCGACCTCGTAGTCGAGCTCGTCGGCGATCCGCTCGCGCAGCTCGGTGGCCAGCGCCTTGACGTCCAGGCCGGGCGCCAGGCGCTTGAGCAGCGGGAAGATCAGCTGCAGGTTGCGCAGGTCGGTCTCGACCGCCTCGGCGATGCCGGGGTACTGGATCTTCACCGCCACGGCCCGGCCTTCGGTGGTCGTGGCGCGGTGGACCTGGCCGATCGAGGCGGCCGCGAATGCCTCGTGCTCGAAGTCGCTGAACGCGTGGTCGATCGGGGTGCCGAGCTCCTCCTTGAGCAGCTTCTCGACCTTGTTGAAGGGGAGCGGGGGGACGTCGTCGCGCAGGGCGGCGAGCGTGGCCTTGAACTCCTCGCGCTCGGACTCGGGGATCGCGGTGAAGTCGACGGTCGACAGCACCTGGCCGACCTTCATCGCCGCGCCGCGCATCTGGCCGAGCTGCTTGACCAGCTCGCGCGCGGTGGCGGCGGCGCGCTCGCCGGTCGCCTGGTCGGCGGCCTCGTCGGAGCGCAGCGTGTTGGCGGCTCGCGTTCCCGCCCATTTGAGGCCCTGGCCGGCGACCAGTCCGCCGAAGCGGCGGGTGCGGGCGAGGCGCGAAGTGGGCGGCGAATCGGCCATCGGTCATCTCGTACCTTGACAGACGACAGATCACGATATATCTTTGACGCATCGGAATAGATCGAGAAAGGAACGTACACATGTACGCAGCGACATCCACATGCGATTGGGGCGGTCGGGGTGGACCCCATCACCGCCATCACCACCGCGGCGGTCCGCGCGGCTTGGAGGACTGGATCGCGTTCATGACCGGTGGCCGTGGCGGCGGCGGCGGTCCCTTCGGCGACCCGCGGAACCTCAGGTGGTTCGTGGGCGGTCCGGGCGGGCCCGGCGGTCACCGCGGCCGTGGCGGTCGCGGAGGCCGCGCGCGCCGCGGCGACGTCCGCGCCGCGCTGCTGCTCCTGCTCACCGAGCAGGCGCAGAACGGCTACCAGCTGATCCAGGAGATCGAGCGGCGGACCGAAGGCGTCTGGAAGCCGAGCCCCGGCTCGGTGTACCCGGCGCTGCAGCAGCTCGAGGACGAAGGCCTGGTGCGGACCGTCGAGTCCGCCGAGGGCAAGCGCGCCTACGAGCTCACGCCCGAGGGGCGCGAGCACGTGGACGCCAACCGCGACGAGCTGGGCGACCCGTTCGAGGCCGCGACCGGCGGCGTCGACGAGGGCGTCTTCGACCTCCGCGGCCTGATGTTCCAGGTCGGCGCCGCGGCGATGCAGGTCGCCGCCGCGGGGCACACCGACGAGGCCCGCAAGATCCTCGCCGACACGCGCCGCGCGCTCTACCGCATCCTCGCGGAGGACGAGCCGGGCGACACCGCCTGACGCGCGGCCACTCCCCGCCGGCCCGCCGCTCCTCCCCGGGGCGGGCCGGCGGCCGCGCGGCCGGCCCGGGTCACGCCGCACGCTCCCTACGACGGTGATGGCCGCGTCAACGGCTGTCTGATCACCTCATACGCGTCCGCCTGCAGCGGAGTGGGCTGCGGGCAGGTGGACCTGCGGCTGATGTAGAGGACGTCTCCGTCCCGAGACGCCGAGATGGTGCAAGGGGGCAGCGGCGTTCTGGTCGATGCGGATCGATCGAGCGGCCGGGTGATGAGCCGGCGCGGCAGGTCGGGAGCGATGCCGGGCCCTCCGGCGATGAAGGAAAGCCGCCCGCCGGCGAGTCCGGGTGACTGCAGGATCGCGGTCTTCTCCCATTCGCAGGCGCGCGAGATCCGGCGAGAGCGGGCACGTCCGCGAAGCGAGGCGAGCCAGATCTCCGTCGTCGCGGGATCGGCGACGTTGCGGTCCTCCCCGTTCGTCAGCGAGCACCGCGCGCCGATGAGCTGCCAGCTGAAGGCGACGCGTGTGCCGTAGAGATCGACGGCGACGACGCCGGGACCGCCGTCGGTGCGATTTCCACGGACGCTGCTTCCCGGCGGGTAGAAGCCGTGCCGGCCGGTGGGGACGTACCGAACGACCGCAGGCCGGCGAAGGTCGATCGTGGCCAACCGCGGCTGCAGCGCGCGCATCCCCGGTCGCTGGGGATCGATCACCGCGAACACCAGGCGGTTACGCCAGCGCGACGGCAGGTACTCCGAGACACGGCGATCGCTCGCCCCGGGGAGCTTGGCTTCCTTCTGGCGGCGCAGGTCGTAGCCGTAGACGTCGCATCCCCGGGCTCGCGCCCAGGCGGGAACGAAGGTCAGGCCCGCGAGCGCGCCGTAGCCCGGCTCGTCGCGACATCTCGAGTACACCAGTACGGGTTCACGGTTCGCGCCGGGACCGACATCCACGTCGAACGGCACGGCGCGTGGCGCGATCGGGAGCGGCTCGGGCTGCCGGCCGGCTTGCGCTGCGATCAGCCGGTACATCCCCGAGGCCGGATCGCGCTCGCTCCAGGCGGCCACGCCGCCGAAGGCGGAGACCATCGTCGGACCGCCTGTCACCGCCAGCACCTCGGCGTCGGCCACGGCTCCGCCGCCCCAGACGGTGAAGACGCCCACAGCAAGGGCCAAGCACGATCGCGGTCGCCACCCACTTGCCATAAGCCGACCACTGACGATATCGATTCTGCACGATCGTGGGCGGCGCCGATCTATCGTGGGCGCGATGGTGGTGGCTGAAGAAGTGCGGGCCGCGCTGGACGACGGGCGGCCGGTGGTCGCGCTCGAGAGCACGATCGTCGCCCACGGGCTGCCGCGGCCGGACAACCTGCGCGTCGCGCGCGAGATCGAGGCCGCGGTGCGCGAGCACGGCGCGGTGCCGGCGACGATCGCGGTGCTCGACGGGCAGGTGCGCATCGGGCTCGACGACGCGGCGCTGGAGCGGCTCGCGAACGCGGACGGGATCGTGAAGTGCGGCGTGCGCGACCTCGCGCCCGTCACCGCCCGCGGCGGCGACGGCGCGACGACCGTCGCCGCGACCTCGCACCTGGCCGAGCGGGCCGGGATCCACGTGTTCGCGACCGGCGGCCTGGGCGGCGTGCACCGCGGCGCGCGGGACACGTTCGACGAGTCCGCGGACCTCGGGACGCTCGCCCGCGTCGGCATCTGCGTCGTGTGCGCGGGCGTGAAGTCGATCCTCGACGTGCCGGCCACGCTGGAGCGGCTGGAGACGCTCAACGTGACCGTGCTCGGCTACCGCACCGACACGTTCCCCGCGTTCTACCTGACGTCGTCCGGGCTGCCGGTGCCGTGGCGCGTGGAGACGCCGTCGGAGGCCGCCGCCGTCCTGCGCGCGCGGCGCGCGGTCGGCGCGCCCGGAGCGGTCGTGGTGGCCAACCCGCTGGACGAGCAGATGCGCCCGGCGCTGCACGAGCGCGTCCTGCGCGACGGGCTCGCCGAGGCCGCCGTGTCCGGTATCACCGGCCGCGACGTCACGCCGTTCCTGCTCGACCGCTTTCACTCGCAGACGGGCGGCGAGTCGCTGCGCGCGAACATCCGGCTCGTGCTGCGCAACGCCGCGCTGGCGGCCGAGATCGCCGCGTCGTGATCGTCGTCCTCGGCGAGTTGATGATGGACGTGGTCGCCGTCCAGGACGGGCCGCAGGCGCCGGCCAGCGACACGCCCGCGCGGATCACGTTGCGCCCCGGCGGCGCCGGGGCGAACACGGCCGCCTGGCTCGCGCACGCGGGCGTGCCGGTCGCGCTGATCGCCCGTACGGGGGACGACGCGGCGCGCGAGCTCGCGCTGGCCGGGATGGACGGCGTCGACCTGCGCGTCGCGCGCGACCGCGAGCACCGCACCGGCACGTGCATCGTGCTGGTCGCGCCCGGCGGCGAGCGCACGATGCTGCCCGACCCGGGCGCGAACGTCGCGCTCGCCCCCGCAGACCTCCCGGCCGACCTGTTCGCGCCCGGGAACGTCCTGCACGTGTCCGGCTACTCGCTGCTGCGCCACGGCCCGCGGGCCGCCGCGCTGGAGGCGCTGGACCGCGCGCGCGACGCCGGCATGCCGATCAGCCTCGACCCCGCGAGCGCGGCGCTGCTGCGCGCCGACCCGGCGTTCCTGGACCGCGCCCGGCCGGTCGACCTGCTGCTGCCCAACGAGGACGAGCTGCGGGTGCTCGGCGACGGGCTGCGGGGCGTAGGCGAGACGGTCGTCAAGCGCGGGCCGCGCGGCGCGCGCTGGACCGACGGGGTGCGTTCGGTCGACGTGCGCGCGGCGCCGGTCGAGCTGGTGGTGGACACGACCGGTGCCGGCGACGCGTTCGCCGCGGGCTACCTCAGCGTCTGGCGCGAGGGCGGGCCGGAGGCGGCGCTCGAGGCGGGCGTGCGGCTCGCCGCGCAGGCCGTCGGGTGCGAGGGCGGACGCCCCGCTTCCTAGCATTGGGGCCGTCGTGAACCGCATCCTTTTCGTGTGCATGGGGATCCCGACCGGATCGTCGAGTTGGCTTAGGACGCGCTTCGCTACCCGATCGAGTCCAATGTGATCCGCTCGAACTGGGTTGCATCGTCGTCTGATGTCCGCAGAGATGAAGAGCGAGGGCCCGACGGCGAGGGGCTCCCGTTGCCAGCCCTTCGCTGGTATAGGGTTGAGCGCGCCCTAACTTTGGGCAGCTAGAAATACATCGAGTGATCCACATACCGGCAACCCAAGCCATGAATGCACGCGACAGGTCTGCATCTCGCTGACCCCGTCACGTTTCGCGATCCTCCCGTCAATGAGGTCGCTATGGGCTTGCAGTTTTCGAGGTCGATCGCGGACGCCGCGTTGATTCTCAGCGACTTTTGGCCGCGGCTTCGAGACCGTTACCCGAAGATTGAAGTCCAGCCGCCCCTCCCCCCGATCGAGGAGAGATTCGGCCCGCAGCCGACGATGAGCTTCCAGCTCATGGGCTCGGCGCTGCCTTCCCGATACTGGTTCCTAAGCGCCGACGACTCGCGGCTGGTGCAAGTACAGGCCGATCGCCTGATCTTCAACTGGCGGCGGCAGGGCACAGATGCCTACCCGCGGTATCGCACGCTTCGTGCCGAGATGGTCGAGGTGCTGAATGACTTCGGCGAGACTCTCAAGGCGGCCGGGCAGGAACCGGCCGTGACCTGGTGCGAGGTCACCTACATCAACCCGGTTCCCGCTGGTGATCCGGGTTCTCGTCACATCGACCTGGCTGAGATTCTCAAGCGCGTTGTTCCGGTGCACGCAGCGACGACCGGCTTCTCCGCAGAGGATTCCACGCTTCAGGAGCGGTTTCTGCTGGAGCGTGAGGGCAACCCATACGGCCGTTTATACGTGAACGCCGCCCCGGCGTTTAGCCTCCCGGAGTCCCGGCCGATCTACGTGTTGGACCTGACAGTGCGTGGTATGCCTTCCACGCCACAGCTAACAGACTCGCAACTCTTCCTCGATCACGGTCGAGAGCTGATCGTACGGCACTTTAGGGACATCACCACAGATCAAATGCACGAACGATGGGGGCTCCAGTGACGATCGCAGATGCGACTCCACCGCAGTACCTGATCGAGCGCTCGGTGCGTGTTCAGCCACGTCGCAACCCGGAGAGCATTACCACGCCTGTGGCCAAGTCCACTCACGTCATGACCTTCGCGATGCAGGATCTTGCTGCGCCGTGGCTTCGAGACGCGATGGACCGGATTAGTGATCTAACAGCCCTGGCGATGAATTGGGACTCGTACGGCGCTCGACCGGTTGAAGCAGATCTTGCGCTTCAGGCGGTGACCTTCCTGATGCGTGTCGCGTTTGAAGAGGTCCCTGAGCCTTCGATTGTTCCTCTGGGCGATGGCGGTATCCAGCTCGAGTGGCACGTTGCAGGGATCGACCTTGAAATTGCCTTTTCCGAGGAAGAGCCGGGCGTGTACTTCGCATCGGCCGATCAAGAGATGGAGTCACCTCTGAACGAGGCGGAGCGTGCGATCCGCGCCTTGGTCGCTGGAACCCCCGCCGCCGCGTGAGCGAAGAGTCGGGGCGGTCCGGAGAAGAAGAGGTTCTTCGCCGCGTTCATCCCGAGCAGGTGATTTGGGATGCCAATCTCGGACGTCATCGACCAACGTCGGCAGCGTTTCGCGATTCCGAAATGTCAGTGAATCTTCGTGATGAGCTGGAAAAGCTCGGGTTGGGGCCTGAAGCTGCTGTCGCTGCGTACCCGGTGCATAGCCTTGCAGCGCTCACGGTCGCTTTCGTCGAGAGGGAGGGCCAAGAGGTTCGACACGATCCGCTGCCTGACGATCCATCACACGGCTTGGTCCTCGGAGATAAGCCGAAGAGCGTTCGCAACCGCTTCGCTGCTCGAAGCGAATGGCGCGTGCAGCGGTAGGTGACCTTCGACCACCGATAGTTCACGCGCGAACCAGCGCCGGCCGAGCCTTGACTGGTGACCGCTGCGCGCACACTCGGTTGTGCTCGCGGGCTGGTCTAGGTTGACGCCGGCACAGGACGCGTGACCGCGGGGCTTCTCGACGTCCATCGTGCCGATGCCGACCCGGCGACGTGGGTCGGCTAGACGGCCTGAGTGGCGGGATGCGGCTCTCGCACGATGCTGCTCCTTCCGTTGTCCCCGAGAACCTCGACCAAGCGGGCGTGCGGCTCGCCGCGCAGGCGGTCGGGTGCGAGGGCGGGCGCCCCGCTTCCTAGCATTGGGGCCGTCGTGAACCGGATCCTCTTCGTGTGCATGGGCAACATCTGCCGCTCGCCGACCGCCGAGGGCGTGATGCGGCGGCTCGTGCACGAGGCGGGGCGCGAGCACGAGTTCGAGATCGACAGCGCCGGCACCGGCTCCTGGCACGCCGGCGACGCGCCCGACCGGCGCGCGGCCGCGGCCGCCGCGCAGCGCGGGGTGGCGCTGGACGGCGTCGCCCGCCAGGTCCGCCCGCGCGACTTCGAGCACTTCGACCTGCTGCTGGCGATGGACGCCGAGAACCTGCGCGAGCTGCGCACGTTCTCGCCCGACGGCGACCTGGCCGGCAAGGCGCGGCTGCTGCGCGAGTTCGACCCGGCCGCGGAGGGGCTCGAGGTCCCCGACCCGTATTACGGCGGGCCGGACGGGTTCGAGACCGTGCTCGACCAGGTCGAGGCGGCGTGCCGCGGCCTGCTCGACACGTTGCCGTGACCCTGGCGGAGACGGTGCGCGAGGTGACCGGTCGCGCGGTGGCGCGGCTGGAGCCCGTGCGCGGCGGGGACATCAACGACGCGTACCGGGTGCAGTTCGCCGACGAGTCGTTCGGGTTCGTCAAGACGCGGGCGGACGTCGCGCCCGGCGAGTACGCGGCCGAGGCGGCGGGGCTGCGCTGGCTCGCCGAGCCGGGCGCGCTGCGGGTGCCGGACGTGCTGGGCGTGGGCGACGACGTGCTGGTGCTGGACTGGGTCGACGCGGGTGCGCGCGGGGACATGGCGGCGCTCGGCGCGGGCCTGGCGGCCATCCACGCCGCGGGGGCGGACGAGTTCGGCGCGGCTGCGGCGGTCGGCGTCGCCGCGCCCACGCTCCGCCTCGGCACGCTCACGCTCCCGAACGGGCCCGCGCCGGACTGGCCGGCGTTCTACGCCGAGCAGCGGCTGCTCGCCGTCCTGCCCCACGCCGGGCTGACCCGCTTCGGCGACCGCGCGGTCGAGCGCGTCTGTGAGCGGCTCCCGGAGCTCACCGGCCCGCCCGAGCCGCCCGCCCGCCTGCACGGCGACCTCTGGACCGGCAACGTGCTCTGGGGCCGCGACGGCCGGCCGTGGCTGATCGACCCCGCCGCGTACGGCGGCCACCGCGAGGTCGACCTCGCGATGCTGAGGCTGTTCGGCTCGCCCGGCAAGAGCTTCGACGTCGCCTACGGCGACCACTACCCGCTCGCGCCCGGCCACGAGGAGCGCGTCGAGCTCTACCAGCTGTTCCCGCTGCTCGTGCACGCCGCGCTGTTCGGCGGCGGCTACCGCGCGTCCGCCGAGCGCGTCGCTCGCCGCTACGCCTGAACGCGCACGGCCGCCGCGATGTCACAGCGGGCTCGCTGCTGCAATTCCCTTGGCGATGCTTCCCAGCGCAACCCTCGAGCGGCTCTACGCGCGGCAGGCCGATCGCCTGTTGGCGTTCTTCGTGCGTCGCACCGTCGATCCGCAGATCGCGGCCGACCTGTGGGCCGAGACGTTCGCCCAGACGGTCGCCGGCCACCGCCGACGGAACGCGCTCAGCGGTGATGACGACCGCGACGCCGCGTTTCTGTTCGCGATCGCCCGGCGCGAGCTCGCGCGCTACTACCGCCGCGGCTACGCCGAGCAGCGGGCACTGCAGCGGCTCGGCCTGGAGCGGCCGGAGCTCACGGGCGATCCGGCCGCGCACGTACAGGCGGTCGCCGAGCTCGACGAGCTGCGCGCGGCGGTGGCCGCAGCGCTGGCCGAGCTACCGGACTCCCTGCGCGACGCGGTCCGTCTGCGGATCGTGGAGCGACGCGCCTACGCCGACGTCGCCGCCGCGCTCGCGATCGCAGAGCCGGCAGCGCGAGCCCGCGTCTCGCGCGGGCTCAAGGCCCTTGCCGCGCACCTGCGCGAGTCCGATCCGACCACCACCGGTCGAGCCTTTCCCATCGCTGCCGTGACCGAGGTGTCCGCGTGACCCAGCACGAAGAGTCCACCCAGGTCGCCTACGAGGCGTTTCGCGAGGCGTTCGGCGCTGAGCTCGTCGGTGCGGTGCGCAGGCGCGAGGCAGCGGGCCGCCGGTGGCGACGGCGCGCTTCGACGACGGTGCCCGCGGTGGCCGTGGCCGCGGCCGCGTTCACGGCCGTCGGCCTCTCCGTCACCGGCTCCGAGGACGCGCCCCGGCTCGGCGCCGGCGCCGCGACCGCCGCCGTCCGCGAGCTGCGCGACTCGCTCGAGCACGGCGTGCTGGTGCGCGTCGCGGTCAACCGGGAGCAGCGCGGCGCGACGAGCGTCACCACCGAGTCCGACTGGACCGACCTCGCGACGCGCGACCGTCACACGCGGCTGCAGGGCGAGGACGTCGATCTGGAGCTCTGGAACCCGTCGCCGCACGAACGCTGGACCGTCAATCGTGCGTGGCGCTCGGCCGATGGACGCGCGGTCGTCAACTACACCGACGGCGACGCCGAGAACGCGTCGAGCGCCGCGACGCCGAAGGAGGAGGTCGAGAAGCTGCTGCGGCTGGCCCGCGACGGTGAGCTCACGCTCACGCGCACGGGCGACGAGCTGGCGATCGAGCGAACCGAGCGCTGCTTCGCATCCGCGGACCTCGGCTACGTGGAGTGCCCGGATCCGGCGTCGGGCCCGGATCCCCGCTGGCCGGACGCGCCGCCGGACGGCTTGAAGGCGGTGACGACGTTCGAGACGTGGTGGCTTGCCGCCGAAGGGCAGCCGCGCATCCTGCGACAGGAGAACGGTGCGATCGACGCCGGCTCCAAGCACCGCGATGTCGTGTTTCGCACCGACTACCGCCGCTGGGACGTGCTCCCGGCGACGGCTGAGAACCTGCGCCTCGTGAATCCTCCGACGTTCCGCGCCGATCGCTACCTCGTGCTCAAGGGCGACGGTGCGGTGAGCGAGGCCATCCGCGCCGGACGGGTCCACTTGTTGACTGGCCGCGACGAAGACGTACCCGCCGCGGGGCCTCAGGGCAGGTCGAAGACCACGTAGGAGAACGCGATGCTGGGCGGCGCGTAGTCCTCGTCGGTGCGGTTGCAGAGCGTCAGCACGAAGCGGCTCGCCGCGGTCGGATCGCCGGCGACCGCGGCCGACGTGCGGTAGCTGAAGCTCAGCCGCCGCCCGTCGAAGGAGGAGCGCGCGTTCACCAGCAGCGCGTCCTGCGAGATGTCCGCGCCGGCCAGCTCCGGTGCCAGGCCGCGCGGCTCGCGCGACCAGCAGTCGTGCGCCTTGATCGTCCCGAAGTCCTCGGCCACGACCCGGAACGCGCCCGAGAAGCGCGCGACGTCCGCGGTCGTCAGCGTGCCGTCGAGCACGGTCGCGCCGGTCACCGCTCCCGGCGCGAGCTTGCCGGCGGTGATCGCGCCGTCCGCGATGTCCACCGCGCTCACCGTCCCGTCCGCGATCGCGGTCCCGCTGACGCTGCCCGGCGCGAGCTTGCTCGGCCCGATCGAACGGTCCGCCACCGCCGTCAGCGACCGCTTCGCGCTCTTGCTGAGGTCGCGCACGGCGATCGTCCCGTCCTTGATCTGGCGGCTCGTCACCGTGCCCTTGCGGATGTCCTTGCCGTTGATCAGGTGCTTGGCCTGCGCCGGCCCGCCGAGGGCGACGAAGAGCGCGAGCAGCGCGACGAGCATGGCGGGCGAGGGACGGCGCACCCGTCCAAACGTAGGGGGCGACGCGGCGTTGACAACCGGGGTCGGCGGACGTTCGATGCCGGTTTGCGACCGCGCCGCTTACAGTCGGGGCGTGCTCGGCGCCACCCTGCTCGCCGCGGCGGCGCTCGCGCTGCCGTCGCTCGCTCCCGCGCTCCCCGCGGGGTTCGAGGAGACCACCGTCTGGAGCGGTGTCAAGAATCCGACCGTGGTGCGGTTCGCCGACGACGGGCGCGTCTTCGTCGCCACCAAGGGCGGCGTGATCGACGTCTTCGACGGCGTCGACGATCCGACCCCGACCGTCTTCGCCGACCTGCGCGACGAGGTGCAGGACTTCTGGGACCGCGGCCTGCTCGGGATGGCGCTGCGCGGGGACGACGTCTACGTCGCCTACTCCTACGACGCCAAGCCGTGGGGCGACACGTGCCCGGACAGCGGCACGGTCGACGGCTGCCTGATCCGCGGGCGGCTCTCGCGCCTGGACGCCTCCGGGCACGAGACCGTGCTGATCGAGGACTTCTGCCAGCAGTTCCCGAGCCATTCCGTCGGCTCGCTCGAGTTCGGGCCGGACGGGATGCTCTACATGAGCGCCGGCGAGGGCGCGAACTTCAACTACCCGGACTTCGGGCAGATCGGCAACGCGTGCGGCGATCCGCCGGACCCGGACGGCGCGATCGGCCCGCCCGACAGCCAGGGCGGCGCGCTGCGGGCGCAGAGCTACCGGCGGCCGGCCGGCCAGCCGGTCACGCTCGACGGGACGATCCTGCGGATCGACCCCGACACGGGGGAGCCCGCGAGCAACCGCGACCGGATCGTGGCGTTCGGGTTCCGCAACCCGTTCCGGTTCACGTTCCGGCCGGGGACGAGCGAGCTCTGGGTCGGCGACGTCGGCTGGAACGACTGGGAGGAGATCAACCGCGTCCCGGATCCGGGGACGGTTCGCAACTACGGCTGGCCGTGCTTCGAGGGGCCGGCGCGCCAGCCCGGCTACGACGCGCTGGGCGTGGACGCGTGCACGACGCTGACGTCGGCGGAGGCGCCGGTGTTCGCGTACGACCACGCGGCCGAGGTCGTCGCGGGGGACGGCTGCGGGCTCGGCCAGTCGTCCGTCTCGGCCCTCGCCTTCTACTCCGGCACCGCCTACCCGGCCGAGTATCGCGGCGCGCTGTTCTTCGGGGACTACGCGCGCGGCTGCATCTGGACGCTGCGGGACGGGGTGCCGCGCCTGTTCGCCCGCGCCGCCGGGCCCGTGTGGCTGACGGAGGGCCCGGACGGGGCGCTCTGGTACGCGGATCTGGAGGGCGGGACGATCCGGCGGATCGCCTACGGGGAGCCGACCGCGCGGATCGCCGCCACGCCGCCCTCCGGCGGCGCGCCGCTGGACGTGGCGTTCGACGGCACCGGGTCCGTGGGCGACGGGCTGACGTACGCGTGGGACTTCGACGGGGACGGGCGGACCGACTCGACCGCCGCGGCGCCGTCGCACCGGTTCGAGCAGGCGGGGACGTTCACGGTGCGGCTGCGCGTGACCGACGCGCAGGGACGCAGCGGGCGGGCGGCGACGACGATCACGGTCGGTGTGCCGCCGGCGCTGAGCGTCGACGTCTCGGCGGCGACGTGGGCGGTGGGGGATGAGGTCGCCTTCTCGGCCTCGGTCCCCGCGGGGGCGACGGTCGCGTGGTCGCTGGTGCTGCGCCACTGCTCGCGGGTGGACGCCGGCGCCTGCCATACGCACGCGCTGCAGGACTTCGCGGGGCCGAGCGGGCACTTCACCGCGCCCGACCACGAGTACCCGTCGCACCTGGAGCTGACCGCGGTCGCGACCGGCGAGGACGGTCTGACCGCGACCCGCACCGTGCGGCTGGACCCGCGCACCGCGGAGGTGACACTCGCGAGCGTCCCGGCCGGGCTGCGGTTGACGCTGGGCTCCGAGGAGGCGGTGGCGCCGTTCACGCGCACGGTGATCGCGCGGTCGGTGGACGCGATCGGTGCCCCGTCGCCGCAGGGCGAGTGGACGTGGGCGGCGTGGAGCGACGGGCTCGCCGCGGCCCACAACCTCGTCGCGCCGGACGGTGGGAGCGCGACGTACACCGCGCGCTTCGAGGAAGCGGAGGCGACACCGACGGCCTCGCCGTCCGTGACCGCGTCGCCGTCCGTGACGGCCTCGCCGTCCGCGACGGCCTCGCCGTCCGTGACCGCGTCGCCGTCCGCGACCGCCTGGCCGTCCGCGACCGCGACCGCGTCGCCGACCGCCACCGTGTCGGCGACGGCGACGGCGACCCCGACCGCCTTGCCGTCCCCGACCGCGGCGCCGCAGCCGACCGTGACGCCGGCGCCGCGGCCCGTCGCCGCGTGGGGCTTCGACGAGCCGTCGGGGCGCCGCGTCCCGCACGGCACGCTCGCCGGTCCGCTGCGCGTGCGCGCCGGCCGGTACGGCAACGCGCTCGACTTCGACGGCCGCGACGACTGGGTCACGGTCAAGGCGCCGCGCGTGAGCGCGCTGACCGTCGAGGCCTGGGTCCGCCCGACGCGCCGCGGCGGCACGATCGCCCTGCGCGAGACCGCGCGCGGCTCCGCCTGGGCGCTGACCGGCGACGCGGTCAGCGTCGGCGCGACCCGCGTGCCCGGCGCGCTGCCGCTGCGCCGCTGGACGCACCTCGCGCTGACCTACGACGGCACCACCGTCCGCCGCTACGTCAACGGCGTCCTCGCGGGCGCGAAGCCGCACCGCGGCCAGCTCGCGAGGAGCCGCTACCCGCTGCGCTTCGGCGGCAACGCGGTCGCCAAGCAGTGGTTCCGCGGCCGCATCGACGAGGTCCGCGTCTACGACCGCGCCCTGACCGCCGCGCAGATCGCCGCCGACCTGGCGACGCCGATCAACGCGACGGTCACCCCGGCCCGCCGGGCGAAGCGCGAGCAGGGCGGCGCGAAGGTGCGCCGCTACCGCGGCGACCGTGCACGGTGATGACGAGCGTGCCTCGATCTCTGGCCAACACGGGAGCGCGACGATCGCGCATCAGACGGCTCGTGAGCCTGCACCTGCTAGCGACCAAAGGCCACGCGCAGCCGCTCCTCGGCGGGTCGTGATCGATCGCGTGCGTGGTACGAGACGGCGACGTCTCCGCGCGCGTTCATGATGGGGTCAGGGAGATACACAGACGCGGGGAGTGGGGCACTGCGAACCAGCACCTGGCTGCTCCAGCTCCCCGATTCTCGGACCGCCACCCGGATCTCTGTCCGTTTCGTCGGCGCATCGGCCGACCAAGCGATGGCGAGCCGGCGCTGAGCGACCGCACTGACGACGCCGTGAAACGGGCCGCTGAACAGCGCGCGACGCGCACTGACGATCCCTCGAACGTCGACCTGCTCGGTGCTCAACGCGCGTCGCTCGCCGAGCACGACGGTGACGGAATCCGGACCCGTGGGCTCCAAGCTGACGCTCGGGTGGTCGGTTCGACTGAAGTCGGTCAGCGGAATCGTCGGGCCGGTCTCGTCAGCGGGCGTCAACCACCGGAGCTCGGTCCGGGTACCTCCCGGACCGCCCTCGCGGTCGGCTTGGCCACCTGACCAACTGACGGCTAGCGATCCGTTCTCTGTGATCGCGATGTCGGTGAGCCCACGGATCCCGCTCGGGGCGTCGGCGAGCGGCACGATGGGCGTCGTCGGCCCCAGAGCATGCTCGCGCACGCGCCGGACGAAGATCGGTGTGGACCCAACCTCGCCCTTGGGCTGCACGGCAACCGTCCAGGCGACCGTGGCCTGATCGCCGTTCGTGCGCACCATGCAGTCGGTCGGGTACTCGTGCGCCTCGTGGAACGACGCGACCGTCAGGACCCGCTGGGTATCCCCCGATCTGGACACGATCGCCAGCTTGACGGCGTTCGATCGCGAACCGGAGGTCTCGGTCCAGCACCCGAGGACCTCGCCGCGAGCCGTGGACGCGATCTTCCTCGGGCCTTCAGGGAAGGAGCCGCGGAACGCTCTCGTGTGCGACGGGCGCCCCGAAGGTGACAGCCGGGCAAGGTGGATTCGATTGCCGGCCTCCCGTATCAAGAGGGTGCGCCGATTCGGCAGCGCGACGGCCGAGAACGGTCGCTCCGCGTAGCGCGCGACCGTCCGGGTGCTGCTTCCGGCGCCTCGTCGATCGAGGCGTCGGAACCGAATCGCCTTGCCATCGCTCCAGATGGCTCGCAGCGCGCCATCACGACCAAAGGCACTCGTCATGTCGCCGAACGAGATCCCCTCGTAGCGGCCCGAGGAGGACGTCGGCGTCGCGACCTGCAGCGGGGCGTCCCAGCGAACCCGGGCGTGTGCCTGGGGCGGCGACCACAGCGCATACGCCACCACCGAGGCGAAGCCGAGCATCGCGCCCGGCCACGCAACCACAGGACGGAGCCGAATACCGGTGAGGGCACCGTGACGCATCGACCGATACTACGTTCTCACCGACGCTCGAATGGTCGTGGGCTGCGGCTACGCGGTGATGGCCGAGCCCTCGTCGCGCGCGACCAGCGCCGCGTAGCGGCCGCCGCGCGCGAGCAGCTCCTCGTGCGTGCCGCGCTCGACGATCTCGCCGTGGTCCAGGACGACGATCTGGTCGGCGTCGCGGACCGTGGACAACCGGTGCGCGATGACCAGCGTCGTGCGCCCTTCGGCCAGCGTCTCGAGGGCCTCGCCGACCGCGCGCTCGGTGGCCACGTCCAACGCCGACGTCGCCTCGTCGAGCACCAGCACCGGCGGGTTGCGCAGGATCGTCCGCGCGATCGCGATCCGCTGCTTCTCGCCCCCGCTGAACCGGAACCCGCGCTCGCCGACCACGGTGTCGTAGCCCTCCGGCAGCGCCGCGATCGTGTCGTGGATCTGCGCCGCCCGCGCCGCGTCCTCGATCTCCGCGTCCGACGCGTCGGACCGCGCGAACCGCAGGTTCTCGCGCACCGACGCGTGGAACAGGTACGTCTCCTGCGAGACCACGCCGACCGCGCTCGCCAGCGCGTCGAACGTCAACGACCGCAGGTCGACCCCGTCGATCGAGACCGAGCCCCGCTCCGGGTCATAGAGCCGCGCCGCGAGGTACCCGAGCGACGTCTTGCCCGCACCGGTCTCACCGACCAGCGCGACCCGCGACCCCGGCGGCACGACCAGGTCGACGTCGCGCAGCGTCCACTCCTCGCCGTACCGGAACCAGACGCCGTCGAAGCGCACCTCGCCGCGCACGTCGTCCAGCGACCGTGTCCCCGGCGACAGCTCGACCGGCAGGTCCAGGTACTCGAACACCCGGTCGAACAGCGCCACCGACGTCTGGATGTCCACCGCCACGCTCAACAGGGACTGGACCGGGAAGAACAGCCGCGTCTGCAGCGTCGTGAACGCCACGATCGTGCCGATCGACGCCGCCCCCGGCGCCAGCCCCGCGAACAGGTACACCAGCGCCGGCATGACCGCGAACGACGTCTGGATCGCCGCCATCACCCAGCGCCCCGCCATCCGCGAGCGCACTTCCAGGTCGGCCAGGTTCGCCGACTCCGCCTCGAAGCGCGTCGCCAGCTCCGCGCCGCGCCCCATCGTCTTGCCCAGGAGGATCCCGGAGACGCTCAATGACTCCTGGACGAGCGACGAGATGTCGGCCATCGCCCCCTGCTTGACCGACGTGATCCGCCGCCGCTGCGCCCCCACTCGGCGCGCGAGCGCCACGAAGAACGGCAGCAGCGCCAGCGAGAAGACCGCCAGCCGCCAGTCCAGCAGGAACATCGCCACGACCGACGCCACGACCGTGGTCACGTTGGACACGATCGACGCCGCCGTCGACGTCACGACGCTCTGCACGCCCCCGATGTCGTTCGCGATCCGCGACTGGATCTCGCCCGTGCGCGTCCGCGTGAAGAACGCGAGCGAGAGCCGCTGCAGATGCTGGTAGACCTCCGTGCGCAGGTCGTGCATCACGCGCTGGCCGACCACGTTGGTCAGCCACGTCTGCCCGACGCCCAGGACCCCGGTCGCGACCGAGATCGCGATCATGCCGCCGACCAGCAGACCGAGCAGTCCGTCACGGTCCTGCGGGATCGCCACGTCGAGCACGTCGCGCAGCAGGAACGGCGAGATCATCGAGATCGCCGCCGACAGCGCGATCAACACGAGCACCACGAACAACCGGCCCCGATAGGGCCGGAAGAGGCGGACGATCCGCCGCGTCAGATCAGGGGTTCGCGTGGGCCCCGGGGACGGTTGGAGGCGGCGCCCGGGTGGGCGGGCCGGGTTCCCGCCCCCTTCCTCAAAGCGCCGGAAGGCTGCCGTCACGCAGCCACCGTAGTCGGCGCAGGCTCCAAGGCCAGCTCGAGCACCTCGTCGATGCTCATCACGGGGTGGAAGGACATCGCCTCGCGGACGTCCGCGGGGACGTCGTCGAGGTCGCCGCGGTTGCGCTCCGGCAGGATCACGGTCGTCAGCCCCGCGGCGTGCGCGGCCAGCACCTTCTGCTTGAGCCCGCCGATCGGCAGCACCCGGCCCTGCAGCGTGACCTCACCGGTCATGCCGACCGTGTGCTTGACCGGGCGGCCGGTCAGCAGCGACGCGAGCGCGGTGATCATCGTGACGCCGGCGCTCGGCCCGTCCTTGGGGATCGCGCCCGCGGGCACGTGGACGTGGAACTCGCGCCCGTCGAAGGCGTCCTCGGCGATGCCGAGCTCGGCCGCGTGGCCGCGCACGTAGGAGAGCGCGATCCGCGCCGACTCCTTCATCACGTCGCCCAGCTGCCCGGTGAGCGTCAGCTCGCCCTTGCCCTTCATCGCCGTCGCCTCGACGAACAGCACGTCACCGCCGGTGCCGGTCACGGCCAGGCCGGTCGCGACGCCCGGCACCGCCGTGCGCAGCGCCGCCTCCTGGAAGACCTTCTGGCGCCCGAGCGCGTCGCGCACCAGCTCCAGCGTGATCTCCACCGGGGCCTCGGTCTTGCCGGACGCGATCCGGGTCGCGGTCTTGCGCAGCACCGTGCCGAGCTCGCGCTCGAGGTTGCGGACGCCCGCCTCGCGCGTGTACTCGCTGACGATCTGGGTCAGCAGCTCGTCGGAGATCGAGACCTCGTCCTCCAGCAGCCCGTTGCGCTCGCGCTGACGCGGCCACAGGTAGCCGCGCGCGATCGCGGTCTTCTCGGCGGTCGTGTACCCGTCGAAGCGGATGACCTCCATGCGGTCCAGCAGCGGGCCGGGGATCGTCTCGGCGACGTTCGCGGTCGCGATGAACATGACCTGGGACAGGTCGAGCTCGACGTCCAGGTAGTGGTCGCGGAACGAGTGGTTCTGCGCCGGGTCGAGCACCTCGAGCAGCGCGGCCGACGGATCGCCGCGCCAGTCGGCGCCGACCTTGTCGACCTCGTCGAGCATGATCACCGGGTTCATCGTCCCGGCGTCGCGCAGCGCGCGCACCAGGCGGCCCGGAAGCGCGCCGATGTACGTGCGCCGGTGCCCGCGGATCTCGGCCTCGTCGCGCACGCCGCCCAGCGACATGCGGACGAACTCGCGGCCCGTGGCCCGCGCGATCGATTCGCCGATCGACGTCTTGCCGGTGCCGGGCGGGCCGATCAGGGTCAGGATCGCGCCACTGCGCTTGTCCTCCTTGATCCCACGCTCGACGCGCAGCTTCTTGACCGCCAGGTACTCGACGATGCGGTCCTTGACGTCCTCGAGACCGGCGTGGTCGGCGTCCAGCACCTCACGCGCCGCGCTCGGATCGAGCTTCTCCTCCGACGTCGAGCTCCACGGCACCGCGATCAGCCAGTCGAGGTACGTGCGGATCATCGACGCCTCGCCGGACTGGTCGCCCATGCGCTCGAGCCGCCCCAGCTCCTTCTCGGCCTGCTCGCGCACGGCGTCGGGCATGCCGGCCTCGGCGATCTTGGTGCGGTACTCCTCGGCGACCGACGCGCCGTCCTCGCCCAGCTCGCGCTGGATCGACTCCATCTGCTTGCGCAGGATGTACTCGCGCTGCTGCTTGTCCGCGCCGGACTGGACGTCCTCGCGGATCTTCTTGCGCAGTTGCAGCTCGGTCAGGCGCTCGCGCTGGAGGTCGACGACGAGCTGCAGGCGGTCGGCGACGTCGAGCGTCTCGAGCGCGCGCACCTTGTCCTCGAACGGGACGTCGGGCGCGTACCCGATCGTGTCGGCCAGCGGGCCGGGATCGGCGATCGCGCGCAGGAACTGCGCGACGCGGTCGTCGGCGCCGCGCAGCTCGAGGATCTCCTCGATGATCGCGCGGTACTCGCGCTCCAGCTGGCGCGTGCGGCCGTCGACCGGCTTGTCGTCGGCGTGCTCGGTGACCTCGACGACCAGGCGGCCGAGCTCATCCGTATGCGCGGCGCCGGCGACGCCGCGGCTGACGCCCGAGAGCGCCACGGCGCGGCCGCCGCCGGGCAGCCGGATGTGGTCCGTGACCTCCGCGATCGTCCCGACCTTGGCGAACTCGCCGTCGTGACGTGGGATCAGCAGGACCCGCTCCTCGTCCCCGACGCGAACGGGAAGCGTCACATCCATGGTGGGGAAGACCACCGTGTCGTCCAGGGGGACGAGCAGGAGGGATGTCATGGCGTGCGGCTTCACTTTCTGTAGCAACTTACCTTTGGTAGGTCGCTACAGCGTACCACCCGCCATCATCACGCGCAACAGATCTCAGTGGACGTGACTGAGATACTACCGGGGCGCCATCCGCAGCGCGCCGTCCAGCCGGATGACTTCGCCGTTGAGCATCGGGTTGCCGACGATGTGCAGGGCGAGCGCGGCGTACTCGTCCGGGCGCCCGAGCCGGGGCGGGAACGGCACGGTCTTGCCGAGCGCGTCCTGCACCTCCTGCGGCAGCCCGGCCAGCAGCGGCGTGTCGAACAGGCCGGGCGCGATCGCGCACACGCGGACGCCGGACTGCGCGAGATCGCGCGCCGCCGGCAGCGTGAGGCCGACGACGCCGCCCTTGGACGCCGAGTAGGCGACCTGGCCGATCTGCCCGTCGTACGCCGCGATCGACGCCGTGTTGATGCACACGCCGCGCTCGCCGTCCGCGTTCGGCTCGTTGCGGAGCATCTCCGCCGCCGCCAGCCGCAGCACGTTGAACGTGCCGATCAGGTTGATCCGGATCACGCGCTCGAACAGCTCGAACGAGTGCGGGCCCTTGCGCCCGGCGGTCTTCTCGGCCGGCCCGATGCCGGCGCAGCACACGCTGACGCGCACGCCCGCGGGGATCGCCGCCTCGACCTGCGCGGGATCGGTGACGTCGGTGTGGATGAAGCGCGCGCCGAGCTCGGCGGCGAGCGCCGCCCCGGCGTCGAGGTTGATGTCGGCGATGGTGACGGCGGCGCCGGCTTCGGCCAGCGCCCGCGCGGTGGCGGCGCCGAGACCGGACGCGCCGCCGGCGACGAGCGCCGGGGTGTTCTCTAGATCCATCTGCTGGACGCTAACCGAGGCGTGCGGTGCGGGTGCGGGAGCTCTTCGGCTCCAGCACCTCGTTGCCCGCGAACTTCGCCTGGAGCTTCAGCCGGCTCGCCGGCCGCGACGCGAACTTGAACGTCGCGCTGTACTCGCACGTCCGCCGCACCGGCGCGCGGTGCGTGGAGACCGTCTTCTTCCCGCGCTTGGCGGTCAGCGTCACCGTGCCCTTGCAGCCGTGCGACGGCGACACCGCCTCCGGCCGCGAGACCCGGCCGGTGAGCCGGAGCGAGTACGGCGCGCGGCGGACACGGTTCGGGCGCAGCGTCATCGTCACGCTGCGCGGCTGGAAGCGCCGGACCGTGACCGTGCGCACGGCCGACGCCGTTTGGTTCGCTCCGTCGGTGGCGATCGCGATCAGCGTCGTGCGCCCGACGTCGTCCCCGCGCGGCTGGAACGCGCACGTGTACGGTGCCGCGACGTCCTCGCACAGCGCGCGCTCGCCCGCGAAGAACTGCACCCGGGTGAGGCCGCGGTCGTCGCTCGCGTCGACCGCCAGCCTCGTCCCCGCTCCGGCCGAGACGCTCGAGCCGGCCGCGGGCACCAGCCAGGCGAGCGCCGGCGGGTGGTCGTCGTACGGGCCGCCTGGCGCGGCCTGCCGCGTCACGTTCTCGCAGCTGGGGGAGACGATGTCCAGCGTGTCGGCGGTCACGGTGTCGTTGCCGCCGTTGCAGATCACGACGTCCGGCGAGCCGTCGCGGGAGACGATCGTGTCGTCCTGCGGGCCGCCCTCGAGCACGTCGGCGCCTTCGCCGCCGATGATCGTGCCGCGCCCGTACTGCACGGTCAGCGTGTTGGCCCGCGCGTCGCCGACCAGGGTCACGGTCTGCGCCGGGTCGTCGGCCGCGGCGTCGATGTTCTCGACGTCGGTGCCGATCAGGTCGTTCTCGCCCGCGGTGCCGTCGTTGGCGACCCCGTCCAGCGAGTAGGCCGGCGAGGTGCGGCGGCCGTAGACCGCGGTGTCGATGCCGTCGCCGCCGATCAGGACGTCGGAGCCGACGTTCGGCTGCAGCAGGTCGTTGCCGTCGCCGCCCACGAGCGTGTCGTTGCCCGCGAACCCGTTGAGGTCGTCGTTGCCGGCCCCGCCGTCGAGCCGGTCGGCGCCCGCGCCGCCCGCGAGCGCGTCGTTGCCGTCGCCGCCGCTGATCGTCGCGGCGATCGTCTTGAGCCCGCGGAACGTCGTGCCGTCGAGCCAGCCGGCGGTGATCCGGTCGGCCTGGTCGCCGGCGTCGATCACGGCGCTGGTGATCCCCGCGCAGACGACGGTGGCGGCCAGCGGCGTGCAGCCCGCCCCGGCGACCAGCGGGTCCTCGTCGGCGACGGCGGTCGCGACCGTCACCGTGCCGTCCGGCCCTTCCTCGAAGGTCACGTTATTGACCTTCCCGGCGGCGGCGGTGAAGCGCAACTGGCCGTTCTCCGCGCGCACGTCGGCGGCGGACGCGGACGCCGGCAGCGTGCACAGCAGCGCGAAGGAGAGCACCGTCCGCCGGACCATCCCGGCTCAGGCTAACGGACGTAGCGCAGAAACAGCTCGTCGCCGGCGCGCAGCGCCCAGGTCAGCGTCCAGCGCTCCGGGACCGCGAGCCGGGCGCCCTCGGCGATCGACGTCGCCGCCGCGTCGCCGGTGATCAGCGGCGACACGGTCAGGAACAGCTCGTCGACCACCCCCGCCTCGAGGAAGCCGTGGAACAGGTGCGGGCCGCCCTCGCTCAGCAGCGCCCGGACGCCGCGCGCTCGCAGGTCCGCGAGCACCGCCGCGGGCGTGCACGCCGGCAGCCGCACGACCTCGACCGGCGCGGCCACCTCCGGCGCCTCCCCGGCGACCGCGGTGTAGACGATCACCGGCTGGTCGGCGGCGGCGAACAGGCCGGCGTCCCACGGAACGTCCAGGCGGCGGGAGATCACGACCGCGGGCGGGGACGCGGCCCGGCGCCCGGGCGAGACGAGGCGCCCGTAGCCCTCGACCCGGATCGTCCCCGGACCGACCAGGACGGCGTCCGCCGCGGCCCGCAGCGCCAGCAGCAGCTCGAGGTCGGCCGACTCGCCGAGCGCGCGCGAGGAGCCGTCCAGCGCCGCACGCCCGTCGAGCGTGGTGACGAAGTTGAAGAACACGTGCGGGCGCTCGTCGGTCGCGCGCGACCCGAAGTCCGCCTGCGCGAGGATCTCCTCGGCGGTCACCGCGCCGCCGTCGCGCAGCTGCTCAAACATGGCACCCCTCGATGTGGTCGTCGACGAGCCCGCAGGCCTGCATCAGCGCGTACGCGGTGGTCGGCCCGACGAAGCGCAAGCCGGCCCGCTTGAGCGCCTTGGCCAGCGCGACCGACTCGGGCGTGGACGCGCGCACGTCGGCGCGCGAGCGCGGCCGCGGGCGCGGGTCGGGCGCGAAGGACCAGATCAGCGCGGTCAGGTCGATGTCGAGCGCAGCCCGCGCGTTCGCGATCGCGGCCTCGATCTTGGCCCGGTTGCGGACGATCCCGGCGTCCGCCATCAGCCGTGCGACGTCCTGCTCGCCGTAGCGCGCCACGCGCTCGATCTCGAAGCCGTCGAACGCCGCGCGGAACGCCTCGCGCTTGCGCAGGATCGTGATCCAGGCCAGCCCGGACTGGAACGCCTCGAGCGTCAGCTTCTCGTAGAGCCGGCGGTCGTCGCGGACCGGTCGCCCCCACTCGGTGTCGTGGTAGGCGACGTACTCCGGCGCCGGGCCGGCCCACCAGCACCGCGCCCGGCCGTCGTCGCCGTGGACGAGCGAGTCACTCATCGGGCGGCACCCTATAGGCTCGCCTCGCATGTCCCTCAGCGACGAGAACATGCCTCCGGACCGCAACCTCGCGCTCGAGCTCGTGCGCGTGACCGAAGCGGCGGCGCTGCAGGCCGCCCGCTACATCGGGATGGGTGACAAGGAAGCCGCCGACCAGGCCGCCGTGGACGGGATGCACGCCGTCCTGCACACGATCCACATGGACGGCGTGGTGGTGATCGGGGAGGGCGAGAAGGACGAGGCGCCGATGCTGGCCAACGGCGAGGTCGTCGGCGACGGCACGCCGCCGCAGGTCGACATCGCGGTCGACCCGCTCGACGGCACGCGGCTGACGGCCCAGGGCCGCCCGAACGCGGTGTCGGTGATCGCGCTGTCCGAGCGCGGCACGATGTTCGATCCCGGCCCGGTCTTCTACATGGAGAAGATGGCCGCGGCCGAAGGTCTCGTCGACCTGCTCGACCTCGACCGGCCGCTGGGCCGGACCGTCGAGCTGATCGCGGAGCGACGCGGCGTCGAAGTGCGCGACGTGATGGTGGTCGTGCTCGACCGGCCGCGCCACGAGGCGGGGATCGCGGCGATCCGCGAGGCGGGCGCGCGCGTACGGCTGATCACCGACGGCGACGTCGCGGGCGCGCTGCTGGCGGCGGCGCCGGACCGGCCGGTCGACCTGCTGTGGGGGATCGGCGGGACGCCCGAGGGCGTGATCACCGCGGCGGCGCTGAAGTGCTACGGCGGCGGGCTGCTCGGGCGGCTGTGGCCGCGCGACGACGACGAGCGCGCGCGGGCGGGCGCGGCCGGCTACGACGTCGGGAAGGTGATGACGCACGACGACCTGGTCAAGGGGTCCAACTGCTTCTTCAGCGCGACCGGCGTGACCGACGGCGACGTGCTGCGCGGCGTCCGCTACGAGGGCGCGCGCGGCGCGACGACCGAGTCGCTGGTGATGCGCTCGCGCTCGGGCACGGTGCGGCGGATCGAGTCGCGCCACGACCGCACGAAGCTGCGCGAGCTGACGGGCTACCGCTACGGGTGAGGGCCGCGCTCGCCCACTGGCTCGGGCAGCTGCCGCCGCGCGTGCAGCGGCGGCTCTCCGGGCAGCCGGCGATCGTGCTCGACGGGCAGCGGCTGGAGGCCGACGTGCAGCTGATGCTCGCGCTGCGCCGGCGGCTGGGCGAGCCGGCCTGGGGGACGCTGACGGTCGAGCGGGCGCGGGCGCTGACGCGCGAGGAGGCGCGGCTGGGGCGCGGCCCGCGCACGGTGCCGGTCGGCGCGGTGCGCGACCTGCAGGCCGCCGGGCTGCCGGCGCGGCTGTACTCGTCGGCCGAGCCGGGCGCGAAGCCGCTGCTGCTGTACCTGCACGGCGGCGGGTTCGTCGTCGGCGACCTCGACACGCACGACGCGCCGTGCCGCGTCCTCTGCCGGCACGCCGGGGTCGACGTGCTGAGCGTCGCGTACCGCAAGGCGCCCGAGCACCCGTTCCCGGCCTACGTGGACGACGCGCGGGCGGCCTACGAGTGGGCGGCGGCGCGCTTCGAGCGCGTGGCGGTCGGCGGCGACAGCGCCGGCGGGAACCTGTGCGCGACGCTGGCGATCGAGTACGACCCGGCGCTCGCGCTGCTGCTCTATCCCGCGGTCGACGCGTCGGTGGAGCGGCCGTCGCGGACGCTCTTCGGGCGCGGGTTCTTCCTCACCGACGAGCTGATGACCTGGTACGCGGGGCACTTCCTGCCGCCCGGCTCCGATCCGGCGGACCCGCTGCGCTCGCCGCTGCTGTCGCCGCGGCTGGCGGAGTCCGCGCCGGCGCTCGTCGTCACCGCCGGGTTCGACCCGCTGCGCGACGAGGGGGAGGCCTACGTCGCGGCGCTGCAGGCGGCCGGCGTCCGGACGTGGCTGCGGCGCTTCCCCGGCCTCTTCCACGGCTTCATCAACGCGATCGGGGCAAGCCCTTCCTCGCACGCCGCGCTCGTCGAAGTCGCAGGGATGACACGAGCGCTGCTGCGAGCAGCGTGAGCGCGGCGACGCCCGGCCACGGCGTGTCGCCGACCGGCGTGCGCGGGCGGCCGGCGAGGCTGCCGACCTCGGACTCCTCGAGGTCGCGCTTGGCCAGCGAGCGCAGGAACCCGTGCGTCACCAGCACGTGGATGCGCGACTGCGTGTTGACGTAGAACCAGCGCGTCAGCCAGGTGGCGAGCGCCGGGTAGAAGCTGGCGACCTCGACTTCGACGTGCACGCGGTTGGGCGCGATGCGGCGGACGTCGATCTTCAGGTGGCCGTGCCCGGGCTTGGAGACCAGCAGGCCGTCCTTGATCCGCCAGCGCACGATCCCGCGCGTGCCGGAGATGTCGTACTCGGGCGCGTGGAAGCGCAGCAGCACGAACGGCCGCGCGATCGCCACGACGGCGCGCTCCTGCTCGCCGTAGGTGACGCGGATGATCCCGAGCGTCACGCGCGAGAGGTACTTCCAGTACGTGCGCGCGAGCCGCTCGAGGTTCGCGGGCTGCCACAGCGCCTCGAGCGCGCCCTCGGGCAGCTCGACGTTCGCGGTTTGGACGGAGCGCACCGCGCCGTCCGGGTCCATCACCGTGTGTTCGTCCGGCGAGGTGATGACGGCGTTGGCGATCCAGCGCTGCTTCATGGACGCGGAAGGCGGTCCAGCGTCCGCCGGAGCGCGCGTCCGCCGGCGGACAGGCCGATCTGGGCGAGCTCGCCGGCGGCGCGGATCGTGGTGGTGACGAGCTCGGTGCCGGTCGGCGGCGCGAGCGGCTCGGGCGGCGGCTCGGCGGCGTGGCGGGGCCGCAGCGGTGGCGCGGCGGGGCGCACGGCCGCGGGCCGCGGCGGGCGGATCGCCGCCGGGCGCGGCTTCGCCGGCGCGCGTTTCGGTGCCGGGCGCCGCTTCGCCGCGGCGGGCTCGGCGGGCGCCGCCGAGCGCGGCTCGCGCCGCGGGTGGCCGAGCCGTTCGGGACGGCTCGCGGGCAGCGTGCCCAGCACCCCGGCCGGCTTCGAACGCTTCTCCGCCATCGAATCCCGAGTGTACGCCTGGAATCCCCGTAGCTCGCGTGGCATCATGCGCGATCACGACCGCGCCACCGCAACGCGCCGAAGAGCGCCGCGCCGGATCTCGGACCGGCCACAAACTGCGGGTGGAAGTCGACAATCGCAGCGCCTAGACTCAGCCACGACGGGAGTCGGGAGGGTGGGCCCATCGTCCCCTCGACCGCCAGGCACATATCCAGTAAGGCCGGCTCTCACTGAGCCTCGCTAGAACGGGACATCCATGTCTGTTGTGGATCTGCAAGAACTCGAAGAAGTCAAGGGGCTGATCCTCAAGGGTCAGCAGGTCGGCGTCCTCACCTTCGCCGAGATCACGGCGGCGCTCTCCGAGATGGACGTGGACGAGGCCGACCTGGAGGAGCTGCACGCGTTCCTCGAGCGCTCGGAGATCGAGCTGGTCGAGGAGATCGATCCCGCCCTGGCCGCCGGCCAGGAGGATCGCGCGCCGGACAAGCGGGGGCGTCGTAAAGCCAAGACGACGATCGACCTCAAGCCGGACATGACCACCGACTCCCTTCAGCTGTTCCTGAAGGACATCGGCAAGGTGCGCCTGCTGACCGCCCAGGAAGAAGTCGATCTCGCGCGGCGGATCGAACGCGGTGACCTCGACGCGAAGCAGAAGATGGTCGAGTCGAACCTCCGGCTCGTCGTCTCGATCGCGAAGAACTACCGCAACCAGGGGCTGCCGTTCCTGGACCTGATCCAGGAGGGCACGCTCGGCCTCGTGCGCGCGGCGGAGAAGTTCGACTACCGCAAGGGCTTCAAGTTCTCGACGTACGCGACCTGGTGGATCCGCCAGGCGATCGCCCGCGCGCTGGCGGACAAGGCGCGCACGATCCGGATTCCGGTGCACGTGGTCGAGAAGCTCAACAAGATCGGCCGCGCCGAGCGCAAGCTGGTCACCGAGCTGGGTCGCGAGCCGACGCCCGAGGAGATCGCCGAGGTCACGGGCATCGACCCGGAGGAGGTCGACTCGATCAAGCGCTCCGCGCAGGCGCCGGTCTCGCTGGAGAAGCCGGTCGGTGACGAGGAGGAGTCCGAGTTCGGCCAGTTCATCGCCGACGAGCGGGCGGAGTCCCCGTACGAGCGCGCGGCGGAGATCCTGACCAAGGAAGCGCTGCGGGAGGCGCTAGAGAACCTCTCCTACCGCGAGCGGCGCGTCCTCGAGTTGCGGTACGGGCTCGGCGGCGAGCACCCGCGCACGCTCGACGAGGTCGGGCGCACGTTCAACGTGACGCGCGAGCGCATCCGGCAGATCGAGAACCAGTCGCTGAAGAAGCTGCAGAGCCTGGCCGAGGCTCAGAAGCTCCGCGACGTGGCTTAGCGCCGCCTGGGGTGCGGACCCCAGGCGCGCTCAAGCGCGTTCGCGCGCCCGCCGATGAGGCAGGTGTATGGCTTTCGATCTCGACCACGCCCTGCGCTACCTGATCGCGGCCGAGGGCTCCGATCTTCACCTCAAGGTCCCGTCCTACCCGCTGATCCGGCTGCACGGGCACCTCGAGCCGATCGCCGGCACCGAGCGCCTGTTCCCCGAGGACACGCGCCAGGCGCTGCAGCAGATGCTCAACGACCCGGAGAAGCTGGCGGAGTTCCAGGCCGAGAACGAGGTCGACTTCTCCTACTCGGTCGAGGGCCTCGGTCGCTTCCGTGTCAACGCGTTCCTGCAGCGCGGCTCGGTCTCGGTGGTCATGCGCGCGATCCCGGTCGTGATCAAGTCCGTCGACGAGCTGGGCCTGCCCGAGGCGGTCACGCGCCTCGCCGAGCAGGAGCGCGGCATCGTCCTGCTCACCGGCACCACCGGCTCCGGCAAGTCGACCACGCTCGCGGCGATGATCGACCACATGAACCGGACGATGCAGAAGCACATCGTCACGATCGAGGACCCGATCGAGTTCCTGCACCGCGACCGCAGCTCGATCATCAACCAGCGCGAGGTCGGGCAGGACACCGCGTCCTTCAAGCGCGCGCTGCGCCGCGTCCTGCGTCAGGATCCAGACGTGATCCTGGTCGGCGAGATGCGCGACGAGGAGACCGTCCACACGGCGCTGTCAGCGGCCGAGACCGGGCACCTCGTGCTCTCGACGCTGCACACGGTCGACGCGCCCGAGACCGTCAACCGCATCATCGACTTCTTCCCGCCGCACCAGCAGCAGCAGGCGCGCGCGATGATCGCCGGCACGCTGAAGGGGATCGTCTCCCAGCGGCTCGTGCGCACCTCCGACGGCCACGGCCGCGTGGCGTGCTGCGAGATCATGGTCATGACCGGCCGCGTGCACGACATGATCATGGACCCGAAGCTGACCGGCCAGCTCCCGGAGGTCGTCGCCGAGGGCGGCTACTACGGGATGCAGACGTTCGACCAGCACCTGCTCAAGCACCTGCAGGCCGGCCGGATCACGTACGACGAGGCGATGCGCTCCGCGACGTCGCCGCACGACTTCAAGCTGATGGTCGCCGCCGGCGGCCCGATCGGCGAGCCCGCCGCCGCGCCGGAGCCCGCGATCGAGGCCACGCTCTCCCCGAGCGCGCCGCCGCCTCCGTCCGCGCCGCCGCCCAGCGTCCGGCTCTAGCGTTACGCGCATGCAGACGACCCTGGCGCAGTTCGGCGAGACGCAGTCGCAGGACGCGTTCGCGCTCCAGAACTCGAAGCTCCTCAAGGTTCGCCTGGAAGCGGTGACGATCCAGGCCAAGCTGGGCTCGATGGTCGCCTACCAGGGCGACGTGCGCTTCGAGCACGCCGGCTCCGGCGGCCTCAGCCGCATGCTCAAGAAGGCCGTGTCCGGCGAGGGCGCGGCGCTGATGAAGGTGACCGGGACGGGTGAGGTCTTCCTGGCCGACCGCGCCCAGGACGTGCACCTGATCCACCTCCAGGACGACCTGGTCACGGTCAACGGGCGCAACCTGCTGGCGTTCGACGCCGGGATCGACTGGGACATCAAGCGCGTCGAGGGCGCCTCTTCGATTATGGGCGCGGGCCTGTTCAACCTGGCGCTGCGCGGCACCGGCTGGGTGGCGATCCTGTCCGACGGGCCGCCCGTGCTGCTCGACGTCGCGTCCGCGCCGACGTTCGCCGACGCGCAGGCCGCGATCACGTGGTCCTCGGGCGTGACGACCGGCATCCGCACCGACTTCAAGGCCAAGAACCTGATCGGAAAGGGCTCGGGCGAGTCCGTCCAGATGTCCTTCCACGGCGAGGGCTGGGTGCTCGTGCAGCCGTCCGAGGGCCGGCTCGAGATGACCGGCGACGGCTCGGGCGCCAAGGGCCTCGGCGGATTGTTCAACGGCTAGCGGCCGACGACCGCGCCGCTCGCTTCAGTTCGTGAAGCTTTGCGGCTAGACTGGGCAATCGATGCCGGATCCCGATTGCCCAGTCTGTCGTACCGCGGAGATCGTCTGCGGGAAGTGGACGCTGCTGATCGTCCGTGACCTGGCCGAGGGCCGGTCGCGGTTCTGCGAGCTCGAGCGCTCGCTCGGCGGGATCTCCCCGCGCACGCTCTCGCTGCGCCTGCGCGCGCTCGAGGAGGAAGGGATCGTCCTGCGCAGCACCTACCCCGAGGTGCCGCCGCGGGTCGAGTACGCGCTGACCGAGAAGGGCCGCGCGCTCGTCCCGATCATCGACTCCATGCGCACCTACGGCACCGAGTGGCTCGGTGGTACGTGCGCCGAGGCTCCCGCCGCCGCTCCCGGCGTCGTCGAGCCCGTCGCCGCGTAGCTGCGTCCGTCGCCGCGCGCCGTCCGCGCCGCGTCTCCGCCCGTCCGCGCCCGCGTCTTCGCGCGTCCGTTCCCGCGTCTCCGCGCGTCCGTTCCCGCGTCTTCGCGCGTTCGTTCCCGCGTCTTCGCGCGTTCGTTCCCGCGTCTTCGCGCGTCCGTTCCCGCGTCTTCGCGCGTCCGTCCCCGCGTCTTCGCGCGTCCGCGCCGCTCTCCGTGCCGCCGGCGGGTCCCGCGTCTCTCGCGCACCGCACCGACGCGTCTCCGCGCGCCACCCGCGCCACGTCCCCATGCCTTCTCGGCGCCTCGCCTCGGGCGGCTCTGCGCCTCTTGGCGCTCCGCCGCGCGTTTCGGCGCCCTCTCCGCCGGCGGCGGCAGGGTGTGGTGCGGTGACTGCGCCGGTGGGGGAGGTGTCTCTCCGTGCCGGGTCGGCAGGTGCCCCGGTTGGGTGGTCGCGCGATCGTGATGTGGCGCGTTGCCGCTCGTCGGTCGCGTCGAGTGGTCACTTTCTGGCGCATGTGGGACGAGAGCGACCGTTCGCGGCCTGAGGTGGCGCGTTGCCGCTCGCGCGCGGGTGGCGTAGACGCGCGGGGACAACGTGTGAGGGACGTGGCCGCCGCGCCCGTCGCTGCGCAGCCGCCTCCGCGCCGCGACTGCACGCCGCGACTGCGCGCCGCGCGCACTTCTCCGCCGGCCGCCCACGCGTCTTTGGGCCGCCCACGTCTTCGCGCCCCAACTCGTCTTCGCGCCGCTCACGTCTGTTCGCGCCGCTCACGTCTGTTCGCGCCGCCCACGCGTGTTCGCGCCGCCCACGCGCTCCTCACGCCGCCCACGCGTGTTCGCGCCGCCCACGCGCTCCTCACGCCGCCCACGCGTCTTTGCGCCCGTTTCGCGATGCTTGTCGCGCCTTCCGGCGCCCTCTCCGCCGGCGGCGACAGGGCGCGGTGCGGTGACTGCGCCGGTGGGGGAGGTGTCTCTCCGTGCCGGGTTGGCGGGTGCCCCGGTTGGGTGGTCGCGCGATCGTGATGTGGCGCGTTGCCGCTCGTAGGGCGTGTCGAGTGGTCACTTTCTGGCGCATGTGGGACGAGAGCGACCGTTCGCGGCCTGAGGTGGCGCGTTGCCGCTCGCGCGCGGGTGGCGTCGACGCGCGGGTGGTGCGGGCGGCGTCGACGCGCGGGTGGCGCGGGCGGCGTGGACGCGCGGGCGGCGTGGACGCGAGGGTGGCGCGGGCGGCGTGGACATGCGGGTGGTGCGGGTGGTGCGCCGACTCGCTCATTGCCCCGTTCGCCGGCGCCTTCGGGCGGCGCGATCGCACCGTTCCGTCCGACTCGCGTGCTGCAATCACCGATGCTCCGGGCAGGAGTGCGTGAGCCTGCGCCGAATCGCCCGGCCATGCACAACCGGGCGCTGCAGGACTCGCTCGCGGCCTTCGTGCAGGAGGCCGCTTGGCAGCTGGCGGACGAGGTGTCCGGCGGCGCCGAGATCCCGTTCGAGCTGGACGCCACGCCGACCCGCTCGGCGCCGCTGTACTGCTACCGCCCGCTCACGGGCCGGTTCATCGCGCAGCGGATCGGGATGCTCGCCCGGCTGCCGTCCTACCCGCCGGCCGCGCAGGGCATGGCCGCGCTGCCGGACCTCCCGGGCTATCTGCGCCACCGCGGCCAGAGCGTCCCGCACGGGGACCCGCGCGACGGCGCGCTGCAGGCGTTCCTCGCCGCGGTGTGGGCGGACGCGACCGACTTCGTCTTCGACGAGGACCGCTTCACCGCGGCCTACCAGGAGCTCGAGCAGGTCGCGTACGCGGGCTGCGAGCTGTCCGTCGTGCTGACGCCGGTCGACGGCCTGGTGATCGAGTCCGACGAGGTCCCGCTCGGGGACGGCCTGGCGCTCGTCCGCGGCGCGACCCTCAAGGACACGCCCGCCGGCCTCACGGCGGACCCCCACGGCACCGTCGCCGTGCTCGCGCTGGCCAGCGCGGCGGGCGAGGGCCGCGCGCTGGAGACCGCCGGCCGCCGCCTGCGCCGCCTGCAGACCGCACTGCGCCTGTGGGACGACGCCGAGCCGTCGCTCGGCCCGACCGCCTGGGCCCGCACCGGCGGCGACGCCTGGCTGGCCGTCCCGCTCGCGACCGGCCTGCGGCGCCCCGCCGCGGACTGCCTGCTCGGCGCCGACGAGGAGGACCCGCTGCGCGCGTTCTGCGGGCTGGTCTCGCGCCGCACGCCCCGCTCGGGCGAGCTGGCCTGGGCGCTGCGGCGGTTCGAGCTCGGCTGCGAGCGCGGCGGCGCCCTGGAGGCGCTGACCGACTGGCTGCTGGCGGCCAAGGCGCTGCTGGCGGACGTCGACAGCCCCACGTACGACGGCGTCGCCGAGCGGCTGGCGGCGATCTGCGCCGAGCCGGCCGATCGCGCACAGGCCGAGGCCCGCATCCGCGAGGCGATCTCGCTCGAACGCGCCGCGATCGCCGGCTTCGTGCGCCCCGGCGAGGAGGTCGACGCGCTCGTCTGCGAGCTCGGCGGCCACCTGCGCGCCGTGCTGCGCGACGTGCTGTGCGGGCACCTCGACCCCGGCCTGCGGGCCGTCGCGGACGCACTACTGGAACAGGTGTGACCGGACGCGGGCGAGCCCGCCGAGATCGTGCACGTCGCCGGACAGCTCCGGCACCAGGATCGTCGGCGGATCGTCCAGCTCCGCGCGCAGCCGCGCGACGTTCGCGGCGTCGCGCGCGGCGAGCGCGATCAGCTCGCGCGTCGCGACCGTCACCCGCTCGGCGAGCGCCGGCCCCAGCGCGCCCGCGACCGGCGCCGGCAGCGCGTCGTCCGGCGGCTGGTGGACGCGGTTGACGACCAGCCCGCCGAACGCCATGTCCGCCTCGCGCAGGCGGCGGTGGAAGAAGATCGCCTCCTCGACCGGGTCGTGCCGGGGCGCGGTCACGATCAGGAACGTCGTCGCGGGATCGGTCAGCAGCGCCCCCACCCGCTGCGCGCGCTCACGGAACCCGTCGACCATCCCGCCCAGCGAGCCGAAGAACACCGACAGGTCGTGCAGCACGTCGACGCCGGTGACGCGCTCCAGCGCCCCGAACACGCCGCGCCCGAACAGGCCCGCGGGTCGGAGCAGCGTGCGGATCGTCCGCCCGCCGAAGAAGCGCGTCAGGCGGCCGGGCGCGTCGAGGAAGTCGAGCGCGTTGCGCGACGGCGGCGTGTCCAGCACGAGCGCGTCGAAGTCCCCCTCCTGGTCGAGCTCGTAGAGCTTCGCGATCGCGGTGAACTCCTGCGAGCCCGAGACCGCGCTCGACAGCTGCTGGTAGATGCGGTTCGCGAACACGTCGTCGCGCGTGCGCGCGTCCGGCGCGAGGTGCTCGACCAGCTCGTCGAACGTCCGCTTGGGATCGAGCATCAGCGCCCACAGCTCGCCGTCGGCGTCCAGGGCGACGCGGTGCGGCTCGTTCGGCAGCGCGTCGAGCCCGAGCGCGTTCGCGAGCCGCTTCGCCGGGTCGATCGTCACCACCGCCACCTTCAGCCCGCGCTCCGCGAGCCCGAGCGCGACCGCCGCGGCGGTCGTCGTCTTGCCGACGCCCCCCGGGCCGGCGCAGATGATCATCCGCCGGCCTTCCAGCACCGTCGTCAGCATGCGAACAAACTAGATGAGGCCTTCGCGCACCGCGAACGCGACCGCCTGGGAACGGCTGCGCGCGTTGAGCTTGGTCACGACGTCGTGCAGGACGTTCTTGACGGTGCGCTCCGAGTAGGACAGCTCGAGCGCGACCTCGCGCGTGGGATGCCCGGCGGCGATCAGCGTCAGCACCTGCTGCTCGCGGTCGGTCAACCGCGCGGGTGCGGGCCGCGCGTCCGGCAGCTTGGCGAGCAGCTGCCCGAGCAGCTCGGAGGTCACGACGCTCGCGCCGTCCGCCGCCGCGCGCACCGCTGAGGCGAGCGAATCCGGCGTCAGCTCGTCCTTGCGCAGGAAGCCGACCGCGCCCGCCTGCAGCGCGGCCAGCGCCGCGTCCTCCCCGCTGTCGGACGCGCACACGATCACCCGGGCGCCGGTGGCGTCGCGCACGCCGGCCACGAAGTCGCCCCCGCCGGGGAGCGACGGGTCGACCAGCACGAGGTCGGCCTCGAACAGCGCGGGATGCTCCCATGCGTCGCGCACGCGCTCGGCCTCGGCGACCGAGCCGACGCCGTCGAGCTCCTCCAGACACGCGACCAGGCCTCGGCGGTAGATCGTGTGGGTGTCGAGGACGAAGAGCTTCACCCTGGGGTGTGGTTGCCGGGCGGCGCGCGTGCCGCGATACTACGCGGAGCCGATGCCTGACGCCATCATGAAAACCGTCGGCCGGTACGAGATCCTCCGGGAGGTCGGCCGCGGCGGCATGGCGATGGTCTACCTGGCGCGGCAGACCGACCTCGATCGGTTCGTGGCGCTCAAGGAGCTCGGCGCGTTCCACGCGTCGGATCCGTCGTTCGCCCAGCGGTTCCTGCGCGAGTCGCGCGTGGCCGGGTCGCTCTCGCACCCGAACATCGTCACCGTGCACGACTACTTCGAGCACGACGGCACGCCCTACATCGCGATGGAGTACATCGAGCGGGGGTCGCTGCGGCCGTACGTCTCCCGGATGACGCTGGCGCAGATTGGCGGCGTGCTCGAGGGCCTGCTGACCGGGCTCACGCACGCGGAGGCGCACGGGATCGTCCACCGCGACCTCAAGCCCGAGAACCTGATGGTGACCGCGGACGGGCGCGTGAAGATCGCCGACTTCGGCATCGCCAAGGCGACCACCAGGATGCAGACCGGCGCGTTCCTGACCGCGACCGGGACGACCGTCGGCACCCCGACCTACATGGCGCCCGAGCAGGCGATGGCGCAGGACATCGGGCCGTGGACGGACCTCTACTCGGTCGGCTGCATGGCGTTCGAGCTGTTCACCGGCAACGTGCCGTTCCACGACTCCGACGCGCCGATGGCGATCCTGCTGCGCCACGTCAACGAGCCGATCCCGGCGGTCAAGACGCTGCGGCCGGAGGTCGACCCGCGGATCTCGGACTGGATCGAGGCGCTGCTGGTCAAGGACCCGGCGGCGCGGACCCAGAACGCCAACGACGCGTGGGACGACTTCGAGGAGATCCTGCTCGGCCTGCTCGGCCCGCGCTGGCGGCGGGAGGCGCGGCTGGTCGAGGCCCGGCCCGCGGACACCGCCGCCAAGCCGCTGACGCCCGCGCCGTTCCCGGGGACCTCGACGGGGGACGCGGCGTCGGAGGAGTTCAAGTCGTTCGCGTGGGGCGCGCCGGACACGGCCGCGCCGCCGATGTTCACGCCGCCGCCGTCGGAGACGGCGCCGACGCCGCCGGAGCCGGTCGTCGGGCCGCCGACGCCGATGCCCTCGCAGGCGATCCAGTCGCCGGACAGCGGGTTCGTGACGTTCGGGGCGCCTGCGCCGCCGCCGCCGACGGACGCGCTGATCGCGCCGGCGCCGGCCGAGCCGGTCGAGGAGAAGCCGTTCGAGACGTACGTCGCGCCGCCGCCGTCGCGGCCGCCGACGAGTGAGCCGGCGGCGGTGACGCCGCCGCCGGTCGAGGCCGCGCCGCCCGTGGAGGTCGCGCCGCCCGCTCCCGAGCCCGTCGTCGCCGAGACGATGATGCCGACCAAGGCCGCGCCGGAGGAGCCGCCACCGCCGCCGCGCGAGCCCGGTGGACGGCCCAAGTGGGTCCTGCCCGCGGCGATCGGCGGTGGGATCGCGGTGGTCGTGGTCGTCGCGGCCGTGGCGCTCTCCGGCGGCGGGGGCTCGAAGAACGACGGCGGGGCCGTGGCGGCGTCGCCGACGGCCGCCGGGACCACGCCGGTCTCGGCGTCCGGCGTGTCGCTGGACCTGCCGTCGGACTGGCAACGGGGCGACGCGGCGGCGCCCGCGGGCTTCGCGGACGGCGCGGTGACGGCGACGAAGGCCGGCTCGACGGTCGTGCTCGGCAAGGCCGACGACAGCGCCGCGAACTCGACGCTGCTGCCGGACGCGTGGCGCACCGGCGACGTGCCGGCGGGGGAGAAGGTCGACGTCGGCGGCGGGGCGCAGGCGCTGCACTACCAAGGGCTCCAGGTCGGCGACCAGCGCTCGGACGTGTACGTGGTCCCGACCACCGACGGCGTCGCCGCGCTCGCGTGTGACGGCGACGCGTGCGCGAAGCTCGCGTCCTCGCTGACCGTCACGGGCGGCAAGGCGTTCCCGGTCGGGCCGAGCGACGCGTACCTCAAGGACGCCGAGCGCATCCTGACCCGGCTCGAGGACCGCGAGGCCTCCGCCGCGTCCGCGCTCAAGAAGGCCGGGCGGCGCGCCGGCCAGGTCGACGCCACCGGCAAGCTCGCCTCCGCCTACAGCGGTGCGGCCGGCTCGCTGCGGGGGCTCGACGTCAGCCCCGCGGACGCGCTGCTGAACGCGCAGATGGTCGCGGCCCTGCGGGGCGCGGGGGCGGCGTACAAGAAGGCCGTGAGCGAGGGGCGCGCGAAGGACCGCTCGGGCTACGCGAAGGCCGGCGACCGCGCGCTGTCGTTCCAGCCGAAGATGCGCGATGCGCTGACCGGCCTCACCAGCGCGGGCTACACGCTGCCGGACGGGGCGGACGCGGCGGCGAAGTTCACGCGGCTGCCGACGCTCAAGAAGGACCCGGTGAAGAAGGCGGCGCCCCCGTCGACGTCGTCCTCCTCGACTCCGACGCAGACGTCGACGCCGGTACCCACGGCCGCGCCGCAGAACACGACGCCGGTCACGCCGCAGACGCACACGCAGCCGACGACGCCGAAGTCCGGTGGCGGTGGCGGCGGTGGTGGTGGAGGCGGCGGGAGCGGGCTGTCCGGCGGCGGCGAGGGCTAGCGCCGGCCGACCCCCGGGGGGTGGGTCGGGAAACTCGCCTGACAGGCGACCTACCGGCCACACCCCCGCTGGCGCTTGGCTCGACGGCTAGGACGAGAGCAGCTTGCGCGCCTCGCCGAGGCGCAGCTGGTACCGGCCGCGGTACTGCTCGGCGGGGCGTTCGACGTCGGCGATCCAGTCGCCGAACGTCGACGGGTCCTTGCCGAAGTCGGCGTCGCCGGAGGCGATCGCCTTGCGCTTGACGGCGAGCGCCTGGTCGATGAACCACTTGGCCTGGAGCTCCGGCTTGTCCGGGAAGCCGGCGTACGCGCCCTGGTTCCAGATCCCCGTGCGCATCTGGAAGAAGCCGACGGAGTCGCGGTCGCCGAAGTTGAGGTTCTTGACGCCGGACTCGACCAGTGAGGCCATGACGGGGAGCTCGGGCGGCAGGCCGGACTTCTGGGCCTGCTGGGCGAGCCACTTGGCCAGCTCGGCCTGGGACGCGTCGTCGCCCGGGTAGTCGGTGGCGGCGCTGGAGACGTCGACCGACGCGGCGGCGACGGCGTCGTCGCGGGGCGCCGTGGCCGCGGCCTCGGCGGGCGGTGCTGGAGCGGCTTCCGGCGGGGCCGGAGTGGCGGGCGCGACGGCGGCCGGCGGCGGCGGCGCCGCGGCAGCCTTGGCCTGCGCGGGGTCGATCGCCTTCAGGAACAGCATCGACCGGCTCCGCTCGCGCCGCTTGGTCGCCTCCTCGGCGTTCACGGCGCGGAACAGCTGGGAGTCGCTGCGGCGGACCTCGGCGGCGTCGCGCGCGACCGCCGCCTGGGCCTTGGCGATGGCGGTCGGGTCGACCGCGGGAGCCGCCGGCGCCGCGGCGGCCGCGGTCGCCACCGGCGCGGGCGCGCCGCTGTCGAACCGCCGCCCGCCCGCGAACTGCTGCGCGAAGTAGGGCTCCTTCAGGCTCGAGACCTTCACCACGTCGCCGGTCTGCGGCGCGTGCAGGAACTCGTCGTTGCCCAGGTACATGCCGACGTGGTGGACGTCGCCCGCGTTGGAGAAGAACACGAGGTCGCCGGGCCTGAGGTCGGCGCGGTCGGCGACCGCGGCGCCGGCTTCGATCTGCGTGTAGGTCACGCGCGGGATCTGGACGCCGGCCTGCGCGTAGCTCCACTGCATCAGGCCGGAGCAGTCGAACCCGGTCTGGGGCGTCGAGCCGCCCCACTTGTAGTCGGTGCCCAGGTACTTCGAGGCCTCCTCGATCGCCGCCAGCGCTTTCGGGCCGGGCGCGTCGCCGGCGGCGATCGCGTCCTGGAGCGGGGCGAGGACCTCCGGCGGTAGCTTCGCGTCGCCCAGCGAGGCCGCGGCGGCCGGGTCGAGCGTGGGGGCGACGACCGGTGCGGCCGCGGGTTGCGGTGCCGATCCGAGCAGGCCGTCGGCCTCGCCGAGCTTGAGCTGGTAGCGGCCGCGGTACTGCTCGGCGGGGCGTTCGACGTCGGCGATCCAGTCGCCGAACTGGCTCGGGTCGGTGACCGACTTGCCGGCGACGAGCCGCTGGCGCTTGACCGCCTCCGCCTGGTCGAGGAACCACTTGACCTGGAGCTCAGGCTTGTCCGGGAAGCCGGCGTAGGCGCCGTGGTTCCAGATCCCCACGCGCATCTGGAAGAAGCCGACGGAGTCGGCGTCGCCGTAGTTGAGGTTCTTCATCCCCGACTCGACGAGCGAGGCCATCAGGGGGAGCTGGGGCGGGAGGCCGCGCTTGCGGGCCTGGCCGGCCATCCAGGCGGCGATCTGCTCGCGGGGCGCGTCGTCGCCCGGGTACGCGTCGGGGGCGGCGGCCGCGGCGGCGTCGGCCGCGTGGGCGGCGGCGGAGGCGGGTGTCGCGGCGGCGGGGGTCGCCGCGGCGTCGGCGGGTGACGCGGCGGCCGGGGCGGGTGTGGCGGCGCCGGGGGTCGCCGCGGCGGCGGCCGGTGACGCGGCGGGCGGGTCGGCGGGTGTCGCGCCGGGGGTGGCCGCGGCGGCGGCGGGCGGTGCCGCCGCAGCGCTCGCCTTGGGCGGCTCGACCGCCTTCATGAACAGCTGCGACGACGAGCGCTTCTGCTCGGTGGGCGCGACCGCCTTGAGGAACATCTGCGAGCCGCGCTTGACCTCGGGCGGCGCGGCGGGCGCGGCGGGAGTCACCGCGGGAGCGCCGGGGGCCGCGGGCGTCACCGCCGCGGCGCTCGCCACCGGCGCCGCGGGCGCCTGGGCGGCGACGTCCGCCGGTGGCGTCCAGTCCGGCGCCACCGCCTGCTTGAAGCCGATGTGCAGGTGGTTCTGATGGGCGGCGTCGGTGAAGTAGCCGGGGCCGGAGATCGCGAACGGCGAGCCGATCTCGTTCGGGCGGTACGCCGGATCCAGCGACGAGAGCTCGCTGGCCACGTCCCGCGCCAGCGGGCTGCCCGGGCCGACCGGCTCGCCGTCGATCGCCCCGATGTCCATGCCGCGCCCGAAGTGATGGTTGGAGACGGAGCCGCCGGCGGTGAACTGGTCGTGGTCGGAGCACATGCACGTGACCGTGATCTTGTGCTCGTGGCTGAGCTTGGTGAGGACGGCGACCACGCGCGGGTCGATGCGGCCGGCCTTGATGTCGGTGATGCCGTCGGCGTCCAGGACGACGTTCTTGTTGTCGAGCAGGGCGAGCGCTTCCGGGCTCGGTGCGCCGCCGGCGCCCTCGGCGCCGAACTGGGTCGGGTCGAGCGCGGCGCTCGACCCGTGCGGCGCCGGCGCCTGGTCGGCGAGCTGCGCGGCCGCGTTGCCCTGCGGCGCCGCGTTGCCCTCGGCCCGGATGAAGACGATCTTCGGTCCGCCGCCGAGCTGGCGCGGGACGCTGTTGACCGCGTCCGCGTTGTTGCCCTCGAGCGCGGTGAACTTCCCGTCCTTGACGTCGCTGGCGAGGAAGCCGATGTGGCCGTCGGAGCCGAAGTCGTCCTGCCCACCCCAGTCGTAGGCGACGATGTCGCCGGGGCGGGCGTCCTCCGGGCTGACGATCTTGAGGCCGTTCGCGCCCTGCTGGGCGTTGTGGACCCACGTGGAGACGGCCGCCCAGCCGCCGCCCGGCATCTTGTGCCCGGCCTGCTCGAGCGACCAGGTGACGAACGACGCGCACCACGGGTTCCCGGGCGCGACGCCCGCCGCCGCCAGGTAGTGGTCCACCTGCGGGCCGCGGTTCGCGCCGCCGATCTCGCGGACGCCGCGCTGGGTCTCGGCGACGCGCAGGGCGGCGGCGCCGAGCGGGCTTCCGCCGCCGGTGGCGGGGACCGCCGCGCTCGCGTCGACGGCGGCCGCGACCGGCTGCGCCACGGGCTGCGCGGCGGGCCGGCTCTTCAGGAGGTCCTGCGCCTCGGCGAGCTTGAGCTGGTAGCGGCCGCGGTACTGCGCGGCGGGGCGTTCGACGTCGGCGATCCAGTTGCCGTACTGGTTCGGGTCGGTGACCGACTGGCCGGCGGCGAGCCGCTGCTGCTTGACCTGGGCCGCGTTGTCGAGGAACCACTTGACCTGCAGCTCCGGCTTGTCCGGGAAGCCCGCGTACTCGCCCTGGTTCCAGATCCCCACGCGCATCTGGAAGAACCCGACCGAGTCGGCGTCGCCGTAGTGGACGTTCTTCATTCCGGACTCGACGAGCGAGGCCATCAGGGGGAGCTCGGGCGGCAGGCCGCGCTTCTCCGCCTGGCCGGCCATCCAGGCGGCGATCTGCTCGCGCGGCGCGTCGTCGCCCGGGTACGTGTCGGGCGCCGCGGCGGCGAAGCTCGCGGCCTCGGCCACGGGCGCCGCGGCCGCTTTCGGGGGCGGCTCGACGGCCTTCATGAACAGCTGCGAGCTCGAGCGCTTCTGCTCGCCGGGCGCCACGGCTTTGAGGAACAGCTGCGAGCCGTGCTTGGCCGCCGCCGGTGGTGCGGCGGGCGCGGCCGGCGTCTCCGCGGGCGCCGCCACACCTGCGGCCGGTGCGGTGGGGAGCGTCGCGGGCGGAGTGGTCGCCGGTGCGGTGGGGAGGGCCGCGGGCGGCTGCGCGGCGACGTCCGCGGGCGGCTTCCAGTCGGGCGGGGCCGCCGCGTCGAAGCCGATGTGCAGACGGTCCTGATGCGCGGCGTCGGTGAAGTAGCCGGGGCCGGAGATCGCGAACGGCGTGCCGATCTCGCTGGGCCGGTAGCCCGGGTCGAGCTGGGAGAGCTCGGAGGCGAGGTCGCGGGCGAGCGGGCTGTCGGGGCTCACGGGCTCACCGTCGATGGCGCTGATGTCCAGGCCGCGCCCGTCGATGCCGCTGACGGTGAGCTCGTGCTCGCGGCTGAGCTTGGTGAGGACGGCGACCGCGCGCGGATCGATGCGGCCGACGTCCTTGACCCCGGCGTCGAGGACCACGTTCTTGTTCTTGAGCAGCGCCAGCGCCTCCGGGGCCGGTGTGCCGGGCTCGACCACCGCGTCGGCCGGCGGGACGGCCGCGGGCGGAGTGGCGGCCTCGGGCGGCGGCACCGCGGCGGGTGGAGTGGCGGCCTCCGGCGGCGGAGCGGCAGCCTCGGGCGGCGGAGCGGCGGGCGAGGCCGACGCCGCCGCTTCGGGGGGCGGACTTCCGGAGGGGAGATCGGACGACGCGGGCAGGCCGGTGGCGCGGTGATCGAGGTCGGCGGCGGCCGACGAGGCGGCGCCGGGCGTGGCGGCGCCGGGCGAGGTCGCGGCGGACGAGGAAGAAGCGGCGGCCGGAGAGGCCGCGGCGGCGGGCGGCGAGGCGGCGGCGGGCGCTGACGTGGCGGACGCGGAAGCGGCGGTGGCCGGAGAGGCCGCGGTGCTGGGCGACGTCGCGGCGGCCGAGCCGGCGGCGGGCGACGACGTGGCGGACGGGGAAGACGCGTCGGTGGGCGGCGAGGCGGCGGGCGAGGCGGCCGCGGCGTCGGGCGATGCGGCGGCGGCCGAAGTGGCCCCGGCGTCGGGCGATGTGGCGCCGGGAGCGGCGGCGTCGGGCGAGGCGGCGCCGGCGGGCGAGGACGGTGCGGTCGTCGCGTCGGGCAGCGCGGAGGCGGGGGCCGCGTGCGCCGCGCCGCCACCGCCGCCGCCCGACGGCGCGTCCGTCAGCGCGCTCGCGCCGCCGCCCCCGCCCGACGGCTTCGCCAGCATGTTCGGGATCGCCGGCAGGTCCACCCGCGAGAGCACGTCCGCGATCTGCCCGGGAATCTCCTCCAGGTGCGGCAGCACGTTCTCCGTGAACTGGTAGATCGCGACGCCCTCCATCGCCGCGGCCATCATCACGCCCGCCAGGCTCGACTTGGACTCACGCATGTCGAGCGTGTGCATCGCCTTGCCGCCGCCGATCGACATCTCCTGCGCGAGCTGCTCGAGGCCCGCCTCCCGGCAGGCCGCGGCCGGGTCGCGCCGGAACTGCGCGCGGAACGCCGGATCGGTCAGCAACCGCGAGAGCAGCCGCGCCGCGACGTCCGCTTCCGACGAGGACGACGCCGCCATCAGCCCCGCACCCGCTTCCACAGCGGCTTCCCCAGCACGAACAGCACCGGCACGAAGAACGCCACCCAGAGCGTCCCCATCACCCCGTAGACGACCGGCTTGGAGTCCGTCACCGCCAGGAACACCTTCTCGTAGCGCAGCGACATGCCGATCGCGAAGCACGCCGCCAGCACCATCCACCCGATCCCGAACAGCGAGTAGCGCGCGAGCACCGGGGAGTCCGTCGCCGCCGCGCCCCCGCTCAGCCGCCGCTCGAGCTGCTCCTTGGCCCGCCGCCGCAGGCCCGGCTCGTTGAGCCAGTCGACGAGCATGTGGTAGCCGTCGCGCTCGATGAACGGGTTCAGGTTGAAGAACCCGCCGACGTACGCCGCGAACGCCAGGTTGAAGAAGATGTCGCGCACGACGCCGTCCGGCAACACCAGGGCGCAGACCGCGAACACGGCGCCCATGGAGAAGTCCGACACCGGCCCGGCGGCCGAGACCGCGATCCGCCGCCGCCGCGGCTCGAACCACGCCTCGCTGGTGTCCACGAACGCGTAGGGAAAGATCAGGATCGACTTCAGCCCGGCCCGCGAGATCCGCCGCCCGAACGACGCCATCGTCAGCCCGTGCGCGAGCTCGTGCACCGCGACCACCGCGAACCGCCCGCACAGGAACACGAGCCCGCCCCAGCCGAACTTCGACGCCACCACGAACGGCGTCCCGTAGCGCCCCACGATCAACGCCACGAACGTCACCAGCCCCACGACGATCAGCGCCGCGAGCGCCACCAACGCCCCCCGGGTGAAAAACACCCAGCCGCCGTGCCGGTAGAGCCACTCGACCCGCGGCCCCAGCCCCGTGAACACCTTCTCGCGCGGCTTGACCCACCGCCGCCACCCTGTCACCGGCGCCGCGACCGTCTCCGCCCCGCGCTCGACCCCCTCGAGGAACCCGCGCTCCCCCAGGTCCGACAGCAGCCGCGCCAGCCGCGCCGGCCCGGCCGCCCCGAACTGCTGCTCGGCCAGCCCGACCAGCGAGACCAGGTCATAGGACCCGTCCAGCCGCTGGAACAGCCACGCGTCGTTGTCCGACAACCGCAGGAAGACGCCGGACGACAGATCCCGCAGCACCCAGCGCTGCCGCCCCTCGGACGCGTCGAGCCGCTTCAGCGCGTACCCGGGCCGCAGCCGCGGCCGCATCCCGAACTGCGTAGCCGCGGGAGCGACATCACCCGACGCGACGACCGACGCGCCCGCCCGCACCACGATCGTCCGCCCCGCCTCCTCCGACGGCCGCCGCCGCTCCACCCGCAGCTCGGCGTCCCCGAGCCGGATCAGCGCCCCGTCGCGCAGCGGCGCCGGCTCGGTCACGCGCACGCCGTCCAGGAACGTCCCGTGCGACGAGCCCGCGTCCGAGAGCACCGCGTCGGCCGAGATCCGCGCGTGCACGCGCGACACCGACGGGTCCGACAACACCAGCGACGACCCCGGCGCCCGCCCGATCGTCATGTCCGCCACGACCGGGATCCGCGTCGCGTCCGCCAGGACGATCTCCAGCGGCGCGGCCGCCCCGTTCAAGGGCGTGCCGCAGCTGCCGCAGTAGCTCGCTCCGCGCTCGAGCTGGCGGCGGCAGCTGGGGCACAGCACCCGATCTCAGCCCCCGAGCGTCATGGGCTGATACGAGGGATCGTCGCCCGCCGGGTTCAGGTCCTTCCCGGCCCGCAGGTTGTCGACCGGGATGCGCGTGACGACCGCGACGTCCTCGGCGCAGTCCGCGGCGCCCTGGATCACGAGCAGCTCCTTGGAGTCCCCGCGCCACGTCACCTTGCAGGCCCGCGCCGGCGTCTGCTTGGCGCTCGACAGCGCGAAGTCCTCCGGGTCGTCCGCGATCCAGAGCCGGAACGCCGACGAGCCCTGGTTGGACACGACCGCCAGCCGCTTGCCGTCCGGCGAGACCTCCGCGTCCAGCGCGCCCTTGCCGGGCGTGTCCGTGTCGGTCAGGAAGCGCCCCTTGCCCCAGTCGGCGGTGTCCGGCGAGAAGGCCGGCTTGTCCTTCTTGACCTTCCAGCGCACGATCCCGAACTGCCCGGTGGTGAACGGGGCCTTCACGCCGACGCCGAGGATCGACCGCCCGTCCGGCGCCCAGTGCAGGTGGCGGATGACCGCGAAGTCCGGCTCCTTCAGACAGCTGATGTCCGTCCCGTCGCTCTTGACGTTCGCCAGGCAGAGGTCCGTGTCCGGGTTGTCCGCGGCCTTGTCGTCGCTCATCGCGATCAGGTTCACGTCGGCGGTCGGCGCCCAGGCCAGGTTCGAGTAGGACTCGCCCGCGGGCGTCAGCGGCACGGCCGCCGAGTTCTTCTTGGACAGGTCCTTGAGCATCACGCGCCCGTCGGCGACGTACGCGACGTGCTGGCCGTCCGCGGCCCAGGTCGGATTCGTCTCCTTGGCGGGCGACGTCGCCACCGGGTCGAGCTTCGCGCCCGTCGCGCCGTTGAGCCGCAGGATGTCCTTGCCGTTGGAGAACACCACCTGCGGCTGCCCGACCGACACCAGCAGCTTGAGCTTGGACTTGGCCGCGACCTTGGTGCCGCCCGGCGGGTCGGTCGCGAACAGCGTGCTCGGCGGCGAGTCGTCGAACTGCTTGACCACGACCGGGACGATGCCCAGGTCCGCGGCCCGCTTGGCGTACGCGTCGACCTGCTCGCCCTTGTCGATCGCGGGCACGACGATGTCGGCCGCAGCGGCGCCGCCGCCTCCACCGGCGCCGCCGCCCGCCGCGGCGCCGCCCTTCTTGTCCTTGGCCGCCTTCTTCTTGGCGTCCGCGGACGCGGGGTCGGGATAGAAGATGTTCACCGGCGTGCCGCCCTTGACGACCTCGCCCGCCGCGGGGATCTGCGAGGAGATCTTGCCCTTCGGGTCGACCGGCTGCGGCGAGGCCTGCCCGAGCGTCAGGTTCTTCGCCCGCAGCGCCTTCTCGGCGTCGCCCGCGGTCAGCCCGACGATCTTCGGGACGTTGACCTTGCCGGAGCTGACCGCGACCAGGATCGCCACCGGCGTGCCCTTCTCGACCTTCGCGCCCGCCGCCGGCGTCTGCTCGAGCACGGTGCCCGGCGCGGCCTTGTCGTCGACCTGCTCCTTGCGGTCCGGGTCGAGCTTCAGATCGGACGTGGTCAGCGTCTTCTCGGCCGCGAACGCGGAGTCCGCGCCGGTCACCTTCGGCACGACCACGTTCGACGGCAGGCTGCGGAACAGCAGGAACGCGAGCAGCGCCAGCAGGAGCACGACCGGGAGCAGCCACCAGGGCAGCCAGGCCTTCTGGCGCAGGACGCCCTGGGTCGGCAGCAGCGGGCCGCTCGGCGCGGACGAGGAGCCGCTCGGCAGCTTGAGCTGCTTGAGCTGCTTCGCGTCCAGCTGCTTCATCTGCGGCGCCTGGAACTGCGGCTTCTGCAGCTTGGGCATGCGGACGTTGACGCCGCCCGGCCCGACGTTGACGCCCGGCGGGTACAGCTGCGGCTTGAAGACCCGCGGCGGGTACATGCCGGGGACCTGCGGCGGCCGCCGCTGGTACCACTTCTTCGGCGGCGCCGGCGGGGCGGACGCGAGCGCTTCCGCGCTCACCGGCTCGGCCGCGAGCCGCTCCGCCGCCTCGTCGCCGGTGACGGTCTTGACCTCCAGCCGGTGCTCGACCACGCGCCCGATCCAGATCTGCTTCGGCGGGCGCACCTGCATCTGCGACGTGACCGCGGCGCCCGGCGGGATCTCCTGCGGCGGGCGGTTGAAGCCGAAGCGCAGCTCGCCGTCCGGGTCCTCGCCGTCGAGCGCGACCAGCACCGGCGCGTTCGCCCGGTTGGCGACCGTCACGTCGAACGTCGCCTTGCGGCGGCCCTTCTTGCGCTGCGGGCGCAGCGTCGTGGCCGTCTCGACGTACGGGCGGATGTGCAGCGCGAACGGCGCGGACGCGGCGACCGAGCGGTTCGCCTTGGAGTCCGCGACGACCTTGAGGTCCCACACGCGCGCCTCGGCCTCCGGGCCGCGCGGCGGGTGCAGGTGGACCTCGACCTCCTGCTCGTACGTGCCGCCGGACCCGAACGGCACCAGGTAGACGGTGCCGGGGAAGACCGACCACCAGTCGTCCGGGATGCCCTCGACGCGGATGTCGTAGTTGTCGACGATCCCGCTCTGGTTGCGCACCAGCGCCAGCACGCGCTCGCGCTGGCCCGGCTCGACGGCCTGGTGCAGCAGCTCGCCCTTGGCGCCCTCGCCGTCCGGCAGGCGCAGGACGATCATGGCCGGCTCGGTGGCCTCCGGCGGCGCCGGGACCGCGCCGCGCACGAGCGTCTTGGCGACCGGCTGCACGGGGGCCGGCGGCGGCGTCGGCGGGACGATCGCGGGCAGCGACGCAGCGGTCGGCGGCGGCGGGGCGGGCGGCGGCGGAGGCGGCGGCGCGGGATGGCCGTTGCCGGCCTCGGGTGGAGCGGGCTCGGGCGGCGCGGCCTGCGCGGCGGCTTCGGCGGCCATCTCGGGCGTGATCGCCTGCACGAACCCGGTCGGCTCCCAGCGCAGGTACTCGCCGCAGCTGCAGAAGTCCCGGTCGTCCGGGTTCTCCTGGCCGCAGCTCTGACACGTCCTCATGACTCAACCTTCTTCTTGGCCGCCTTCACGCGCAGGCGATAGGTGCTGTGCACGGGCTTGTACTGCTCGATGCAGCGCGCGATCGCCGCCTGCACGGTCTCCACCACCGGCGTGTCGCAGTAGACGACGAAGCTCGCGGACGGCTGCTCGGCCGGGCCGGGCCGCCCGTGCCAGATCACGCCGCCGTTGTCCTCGACGCGCAGCGGCAGCTCCGGGAAGTGCAGCTGCAGCGCCAGCTCCATGCCCTTCACCGTCCCGCGGCGGCGCCCGAGCTCGGCCGCCCGGCGCACCATCTCGCGCTGGTGGCGGATGTCCTGCGTCTCGTCGAGGTCGACGCCCAGCCAGGCCGCCAGCAGGCCGAGGATGTCCGGCGGGGCGAAGTCCGGATCGAAGTGGTAAGGGAGCCCGTCGAGGACCGCCACGATCGGGTCCAGCAGCTCCTCCAGCGCGCCGACGAAGCGCATCCCGAAGTCGCCGTCCTGATAGAGCGCGGGCAGCCCGTTGCGCAGGTACGCGCGCGTGGACGCGACCGCCGGCGTCGGCTTCGGGCCGGACGCCATCTGGATCATCAGCGTGCCGAAGCCCGGGCCGCGGAACGCCCCGGTCCCGTTGGTGGCGTGGCCGTTGGTGCTCTGGCCGTCGCTGTCGCCCTTGTACTGCTCGGCCACGTCAGTCCTCGCGGTGCGTGGCCTTGACGATGTGCAGGCCGGACGCCATCAGCTCGTCGGGCTCGAGCACGATGTGCGTGCCGGCCGGCTTGGCCGACTGCTCGCCGGTCTCGAGGTTGGTCTCGTAGATGCGCAGGATGCGCACGAACTCGACGCCGTCGACGGCGTGCACGACGCCGTAGAGCTCGCCCTGGTTGAGCGCGCGGCCGAACGCCCAGCCCTGCCCGGGCCCGGCGGGGTTGCCGCCGACGAGCGGGTTCAGGTACGTGTAGAGCGCGTGCGCGACGTCCTCCTCGACGCGCGCCGTGTCCGCCAACGGTCGCGCCTGCAGGTTCACGACCACGCTCAGGCCGCGGTAGCGGCACGGCTTGAGCTCGACCGTGGTGCCGATCAGCCGGCGGTCGTCGAGGTAGTCGGCGACCTCGGTCAGCAGCGCCTCGTCGGGCATCAGCTCGGCGAAGTCCAGCCGCCGGTCGGCGGGATAGATGCGCGGGACCAGGTGCAGCGGCACCGGGCCGCCGTCGCGGGGCGGGATGCACACGGCGCGGGCGACGCGCGGGCTGGCCTCGCCGGCCAGGAACTCGAAGTCCTCGGCGGTCACGGCGCGGTAGCGCGAGCGGATCTCCATCGCCGCGCGCTGGCGGGCGTGGGTGATGATCTCCGCGTCGACGCCGCCGGTCGCCGCCTCGGGGTTGGTGACCGTGTCGATCCCCGCGATCGTGCTCTTGAGCACGCTGACCGTGCCCGCGGTGACGTTCCCGTCGCGCCCGCCGCCGTGGCGGTAGCGGGTGAAGCGCAGCACCGCGCCCTTGGGCGGGACCGCGCCGTACTGCGTCCAGCCGCCGTGCGTCTCGCGGATCGCGGGGCCGAGCTCCACCTCGCCGCCGACCAGGTCGAGCACGAAGTGACGGTCGAACTCGGTCGAGCCGACGAAGTCCGGCCGCGGCTCCCAGCGCGCCCAGTCGCCGGACTCCGGGTCCTGGACCTCGAGCGTCTCACCCGTGCCGAGCTTGAGCACCGGGTGGTTGCGCAGCGGGAACACCTGGCCGGGCGTCCCGTCGGACGTGCCGAGGATCTCGCGCTCGACCCGCGCGGCGTGCGTCGCGGGCAGCCGCGCGCCCATCGGCGCGGCCGTGATCGAGTAGATCTCGGGCGCGTGCGAGTACGTCGCGCCGTTGCGGCCGGACACGCTCGTCTCGGCGATCCGGCAGCGCAGCCAGTGCAGGCGGTGCCCAGCGAGCGGCGCCACGACCGAGCGCGGCGGCAGCTCGAGCTCGACCGTCCCGGAGCCGTAGTTGAAGCCGCCCGTGAGGTCCTCGAGCACGGTCGCCGCGTGCCACTGGCCGTCCGGGCCGGAGACCTCCCAGCGCAGCGGCGGGTCCTCCGGGTTCACGCCCGCGCCGCGGGCCTGGGACGCGTCGACCTCGATCTGCACGATCAGCCGGTCCAGCGGTTCCTCGAAGCCGATGTGCAGCGCGTCGGCGACCTGCGGCGGCGTGCCGAACGCGAGCTGGTCGGAGCCCGTCGGGCGCGCCTCGCCGTCCGCCACGCCGACGTCCTTGACCTGGCCGTGGCGCTGGAGCACGTACGCGGCGGGGCGCATCGAGGGGATCGTGAAGTCCTCGTCGACCTGGAAGATCACCGACTCGTCGTGCGCGGTGCGCGGCGTGCCGACCTCGGTCAAGCCGCCGGTGATGACGATCGGCTCGCTCGGCGCGTCGGACAGGCGGAAGCGCAGGCTGGTGGTCGCGGCGCTCGGGCCGTCGAGGCGGATCCCGAGCAGGTCCAGCAGCGCGACGTGCAGCTTGTCCGGCACGCGGTTGAGCCGGTAGATCGTCATCTCGGTCATCCACGCGAACAGCTCGATCAGCGTGATGCCGGGATCGGAGACGTTGTGCTCGGTCCACTCCGGGCAGGCGCGCGCGATCCGCGTCCGGGCCTCGGAGACCAGATCCTGAAAGCGCCGGTCGTCCAGCTGGATCTCTGGGAGCCTCACTCCGTTTCCTCCGCTGGGATGACGTAGAAGGGGTAGACGAGGTTGCGCTCGGTGTTGGTCGCGCGCACCTTGAAGCCGATGTCGATCGTCAGCAGGCCGCTCGCGGCGTGGCCGAGGTCGAAGTCCACGGTCTGGACGTCGATGCGCGGCTCCCAGCGCTCGAGCGCGGTGCGGATCGCGTCCTCCATCCGCCCGACCGTGTTGGCGTCGATCGAGTCGAACACGAAGTCGTGCACGCCGCAGCCGAACTCGGGGCGCATCGGACGCTCGCCCGGCGCGGTGCCGAGGATGAGCTGGATCGCCTGGTCGATGTCCTGCTCGTCACGCGCCAGCGCGATGCCGCCACGGCGATCGACCTGGAGCGGGAACGCGAGTCCGGAACCGATGATCTCCGTCACGGCCCGACTCTAACCAATGTTGATGATCGCGCCCTTGATGGTCACCGGGCCGGAGCCCTGGATGTCCACCGTGGCGCCCTTGAGGGTCAATGCCGCCGACGCTTCGACCGTGACCGACACGCCCTTGACGGTCATGCTGGTCCCGGCCTCGATCGTGTACTGCTGGGCCTTCAGCTGGCCCGTGCCGGTCGTCTCGTGTGCGTACTTGCCCTTGACCGTGTGCTTCTCGTCCTGGGTGAGCTCGACGACCAGGTTCTGGTCGGAGGAGATCTCGATGTCCTTCTTGGCGTGGGCGTGGATCTTCTCGTTCGAGAGCAGGGCAAACGAGCCGTCGCGGTTCTGGAGCAGGTCGGTGCCCGGCTTGTCCTTGCCGTTGAAGACCGAGCCGACCACGATCGGGCGCCGCGTGTCCCCGTGCTCGAAGCCGACGATGACCTCCTCGTCGACCTGCGGGAGCATCAGCAGGCCACGCTGGTTGCCGGCGCTCGGCGTGGCGATCCGCGCCCAGCCGGACTCCTCGCTGTCGCTCAGCGACGGGTACTTCACGCGCACGCGACCCAGCTGGTCCGGGTCGTTGTTGTTGGTCACCACGCCGACCACGAGCGACGCGGACCAGTCGCGCTCCTTCGGCGGGCGCATCAGCTCCAGCAGCGTGCGCGAGGAGCGGCCGGAGATCTGGAAGCCGGTCTGGTAGCCGGTCGCGCCGCGGTAGGTGTGCGTGGCGCTGGTGACCGTGAACGTGCCGCCGAACTTCTGGCCGACGCCCTTGATCTCGACCTTGCAGCCGGCCTTGACGCTGGGGTTGCCGAACGCGAGGCCGTCGGCCTCGTAGAAGCCGTCCGCCAGGCGGTTCAGGGTGGACGTGGCGAGCGCGTCGGCCTCGCCGCTGCTGGTGGCGACGCGGTCGGTGACCGCGGTCGTCCCGCCGCCGAGGTCGTTGGCGACCTGGCTGCGCTCGACGCCCGCGCTCGATGTGGTCGTGCCGTCGGCCGCGCTGCCGTTGATCACCTGCTTGGTCTTCGGGTCCCAGGCGCGGACGTTGACCGTCGTCGGCTGCTGGACGCCGCTCATGCGCGGGCGGAACGAGATCAGCGTGTCCTGCCAGGTGAGCGCGATCGTGGCCCCGTCGCCGCCGGCGGGGCGGAAGTGCAGCGTCGAGTCGGTGACCACGACCTCGTAGTCGTGCATCAGCGCGAGGCGCCACGCGAAGTCCCAGTCGGTCTCGTTGCTCTGCTGGAAGAACTCGTGGACGACGTCGGTGCTCTGGACCTGCGCGCTGAGGCCGTTCTCCTGCGCGATCTTGCGGACCATGTCGGAGGCCGACATCTGCTGGAACGTGCGCGTCGTGCGCTGGCGGTTGAGCTTGTGGGCCTTGTCGTAGGCGCGAATCGAGATCACGCAGCCGCTGGCGGTGAACTCCGGCTCGACCGCCGCGATCTGGCCCTTGAAGACCGAAGCCGTCGCGCGCTCGCCCTTGCCCGCGAGCTTGATCTCGAGGGTCTTGCCGAGCTGCAGCGGATGGGAGTCGACCGCGTCGCCCATGGGGTCGCTGAGGCGGACGAGCGCCATGTCCGGGAGCGTCAGGCTGTCCACGATCTTGACCTCGAGCGTGAGGTCGCGCCATTTCGGGTCGAGCTTGGCGCCGTCGACGAGCACGTCGACGGCGGCGACGTGCTGCTCGGCCTTTGCGTCCGGCGCCATCTAGCTCTCCAGCGCCGGCAGGGCGAGCGACGCGCCGCGGCGCAGGTGCAGTGGGTTGTCGACGCCGTTGGCCTCGGCGATCAGGCGCCAGCGGGTGGCGTCGCCGTAGGCGCGGTAGGAGATCGAGGGCAGCGTGTCGCCGTCGCGGACGGTGTGCGTGCCGAAGCCGGCCTGCGCGCGGGTCGTCGGGTTCTGGCCCTTGACGGTCGCCGCGGCCTGCTTGAGCGTGAGCTTGACGTCAGCGCGGATCGGCTCCCCGTCCGGGCGGAACAGCTTGTACGAGCAGGTCAGGGAGGTCATCGCGCCCTTGAACAGCAGCGCGCCCCACTGGAACGTGACGAACGGCGGGACCGCCGTGGGGGCGCCGCCGCTCTGGCCGGACGGGACCTCCATCGCGTCCAGGAGGGCCGCCGTCGCGGCGCGGACGGTCATCGTGTACGGGGGGAACGTCTGATCGAAGAGGAGGCTGAGCTCCATCTGGCGCGGCTGGCCGCCGGTGAACTCGGGCTCCTTGAAGGACGTGCCCGTGACCTGCTCGTACTTCCACTCGTTGGACTTCGAGAGCGAGTACTCGGTCGGGTTGAAGTAGCAGTCCAGGGTGGGGCCGCTGTCGATGATCAGCTTGGCCTTGACGAAGTTCGCGGCGGGGGGCGGCGGGGGCGTCATGTCGTCACCGTCATGCCGGTGTGGGCGACTTCGAGGGACTCCGTGAGGAACTCCGTGCCGCCCGCGTTGAGGTCCCCGCCGGTCCACTTGACGGGGTAGGCGTTGCGGAAGTTCCAGACGCGGATCGGCTTGTCCTCGGAGTCGTTGAGGGTGACGACGAGGGTCACCGGCTGGGCCTGCACGACCGTCTTCTCGTACCAGTCGACGAGCGTCTTCTCGTTGGAGATGACGCCGCGCCTGAGGGTGACGTTGCCCTGCTTGATGCGGCCCGGGAGGCGGTGGACGAAGGCGTTCTGGCCGCCTTCGGCGTACTCGAGCACGTCGACCTGGCTCGAGAACCCGGTGATCTGCGTGAAGTAGCCGAGCGTCACGTTCAGGCCCTGGAACTCGACGCGGAAGTTCTTGGCGTTGTGGACGGGAGGGAGCGATTCTGCGGCTGGAGGCATGGGGTGGTGGGGCTACGGGTTGTCGATGATCAGGTGGCCGAGCTGCTCGCGTTCGACGAGGAGGTCGCGCTTGAAGCGGTCGAGGAAGTACTCGTAGAGCGCCTCTTTGTCGAGGGCCGGCTGGTTGGGGTTGGGGGTGGCGTTGGCGTTGGCGCTGGCGGGCGGCGTGGGCGCGGTGGCCGGGGCGGGGTTCGCGGGCTGGACGTGCTCGTCGGTGAGCTCGCGGGAGATCGTGTACGGCTGCGGGGTCGTCGCGGGGGGCGGGAAGTGGACGGTCGAGAGCCCGCCCTCGCCCTGCTCGACGGCGCCGCCGGTGGCGTCCGCGAGCCGCTCCGCGGCGCCGGCGGCGGCGGCGCGGGCGACGTTCGGCTTGACGAGCTGCAGGTGCCGCGGCGGCCTGGCCTCGGCCGCGGGCCGCGCGACGCGGCTGACGACCGGCCGCGGCGCCAACGCGCTCGTCCCGGCGCTCTGGGGCGGCGCGACGTTCCCCGGCGGCGCGACGGCGTCGCTTCGCCTGTCGCCGCCCGCGTCCGCGCTGCCGGGTCCGAGCCTGCCCGCACCGGCGTCGTGCCGTGCGACGACACCGGTCTCGCCGCCCCGTCGGGACGTGCTCGCGCGGGCGCCTTGCCGCGCGACCGCGCTGGTCTCGCCGCTGCGCCCGTGCGCACCCGCCCCCGCGTTGCGCGGTGCAGGCGCGCTTGGCGCGGCGTCCCTCCGCGCGATCACGCCGGCTTCCCCGTCCCGCCCGGGCGTGCTCGTCGCGGCGTCGTGCCGCGCGACCGCGCCGGTCTCGTTCGTGCGCCCGTGCGCACTCGCCCCGGCGCTGCGCGGTGCAGGCGCGCTCGGCGCGGCGTCTTTCCGCGCGACTACGCCGGCGTCCCCGGTGCGCGCTTGCGCACCCGTCGCCGTGGTGCGCGGCTGAGGCCCGCTCGGCGCGGCGTCCCTCCGCGCGACTACGCCGGCGTCCCCGGTGCGCGCTTGCGCACCCGTCGCCGTGGTGCGCGGCTGACGCCCGCTCGGCGCGGCGTCCCTCCGCGCGATCACGCCGGTCTCTCCGCCCGGCCGGGGGGTGCTCGGCGCGGCGCCTTGCTGCGAGATCGTGTCGGCGTCGCTGCTGTGCCCGTGCGCGCCCGTCGCCGCGTTGCGCGGCTCTGGCCCGCTCGGTGCGGCGTCCCTTCGCGCGACCGCACCGGTCTCTCCGCTCGGCCGGGGCGTGCTTGGCGCGGCGTCTTGCCGCGCGACGGCGCCGGTCTCGCCACTGCTCCCAGACGCGCTCGTCCTGGCGCTGCGCGGCGCGGGCATGTCTGCCGCGGCGTCTTGCCGCGCGATCGTGCGGGTCTCGCCGCTCGGCCTGGGCGTGCTCGGCGCGGCGTGTTGCCGCGCGACCGCCTCGCCGCCCCGCTCGGGCGTGCTTGCCGCAGCGTCTTCCGTCGCGGCTTCTTCGGGTGCGCCCGTGGGCTCGGGAGCACTCGCCCAGCCACCGGCCCGCGCGACGACGGCTTGCGCGTCAGCTGGCCCGGCGCCCGGTGGTGCGGGTGTGTCTCCCGCGGAGGTGCGCGCCGCCCGCGCGCTCGTCCTGCCGGTGCTTGTCGCGTCGCCTCGCGTCGTCCCGCCGACGCCCCCGGACGCGACATCGCCGCGTCCGCCGGTGCGCGGTGCTGCCTCGCGCGCGGACCCGCCGCGCGGCTCCCCCACGGCGCGCGGCGGCGCGACGGCGCGGCTCACGACGCCTTGACTCGCTCCGTCGATGCCGTCGGCCGCGGGCGCGTCGACGCGCATGCGCGCATCGTCGGCCGCCTCCGCGCCCACGTGGGAGTTTGCCTCGCCGTCCTCGCCGCGGAACGCGTCGACCACGCGGCGGAAGAGTCCGCGGCGCGGCTCGGGTTCGGCGGGTGCCGGCTCCGGCGCCGCTTCGACCGGCGGTGCGGGTTCGACCGGAACGATCGGCGGCTCCGTGACGCGGGCGACACGCCGGACGGCCGGCCGCGGCGGCTCGGCCGCAACCGCCTTGCGCGCGACGCGGACCGGACCGGGCGGCGCCACCGGCGGCAGCGCTTCAAGCGCCGCCTCGGCGGGCGGCGGGGCATCGACTGGTCCCGGCGCGGCGCCGGCGCGCGGAGCATCCGCGGGGCTGGTGGGAGCCGCCGGCGCGACGCGCTCCGCGGGCGGCCGCGACGAGAGCCGCTGCGGCGTCCGCGCGATGCCCGCGTCGGCCGACCCGGGAGACGAGGCTGTGGCCGGCGCCCCCGAAGGCGATGATGCGAGATCCGGCGAAGACGTCGGACCGGCCGGCGAACCCTCGGGGCCGGGCGACGAGGAGTCGGGACGGGGCGGTGCGGCGTCACCGCGGACGGGCGAGGCGTCGGAGGCGGGCGGCGAGGAAGCGTCGGGGCGGGCCGGCGAGGTGTCGGAGGCGGGCGGCGAGGAAGCCTCGCCGCGGGTCGGCGAGGACGCGGGCGCGGGCGGCGACGAGGACACGCGGCGGGCCAGCGGCGACGCAGAGCCGGACGCGGAAGCATCGCCACGGGCCGGCGAGGACGCAGGCGTCGACGCGACGTCAGGGGCGGAAGGCGGGCGCGCCGGGGTGGGTGGCGACGAGGCATCGCCGCGAGCCGGCGATGCGGCGGGGGCGGACGGTGACGAGGCATCACCGCGAGTCGGCGAGGCGGCGGGGACGGGCGGCGCCGGGGCGTCGCGGCGGGCCGGCGAGGGCGAAAGGCTCGGCGAGGACGCCGGGGTGGCCGGCGACGGGAGGTCCGGGGGAGACGTGGGTCCCGCCGGCAAGGCGGAGTCCGGAAGCGCCGGCGCGGTGTCGACGCCCGAAGCGCCGGCGCGGGCCAGATCCGACGGCGGGCGCGAGGAGAGGCGGCGCGGGCCCTCGGCCGCGGGCGGCGACGACTCGATGCCCAGCTCCTCCGAGGACAGCGGCGCGCCCGTCCCGGCGCCCTCGACGATCCGGGCGCCGCGTGAGCGCTCGAGGCCGCCCCGGGCGAGGAAGCGCGAGAGGCGCTGCTCCTTCGTCGGCTCGGGCATCCGCTCGGCCTGGGCCATCGACATCAGGTCGGCGCTCGCCGCCTCCTGGTCGCCGAACATCCACTGCGCCGCGAAGTCGCTGATGCCGCTCGGCGCCCACGAGGGGCGCTCGGACGCCTCCGACGCCGGCGGCGGCGGAGGCGGGGACGCGAGGTCGGGCGCGGGCGCCGGCGGCGAAGAGAACGCCGGCGGCGCCGGCGGCTCGGGCGTCCGCGCCAGCCGCGTCGCCGCGTCCAGGTGCTTCGGCCGATGCGCCTCGACGACGTCCGCCGCGAGCGCCCGTCCGCCGACCCGCCCCGCGCGATGGCGCGCGGCGACGCGCAGGCCCATGCGGACCGGGGGTCGATGCGGCGGGATCTCGTCAGCCATCCAAGAAACCTTCCTCTGCCTCATTCACGTACGAGAACTCACCGGAGGCGACGGCGAGCGCTTCGGCTTCAAGCAGGAACCGGCGGCGGTCGGCGTGTTCGAGGTCGAGGATCGTGTCGAGCGGCCACTTCAGGTGATATGCGAGCCGGGCCGCCTCCCCGAGCAGATCCTCGGGGGACGGCCGGGTCATTTCCCCAGGCGCCCATCCTCTATCTCGGTGAGGTCGACCTCGAACTGCTCCGAGCACACGGGGCACGCCACCACCCCCACCGCCTCGCCGTCGGAGTTGATCCGCTCGTAGAGACGTTGGAGGTGGTCGAAGTCGACGGCGTACAGGCTCTCCACCAGTTCGGGGGTGATCTCGGACTCGACGAACTCCCCGATCCGCGTGATCGTGCGCGCCAGCAGCAGCACGGCGAGGTACGCCTCGTTCTGGCGCACTTCGACCGAGCGCAGCGGCTCGATCTCGTCGCGGGCCGTCGCCAGCCGCATCGTGCCCTCGCGGTGCACGGTGCCGGCGCTGTCGACGAGCCCGCGCGGCAGGGTGAAGGCGTACTCCGTCTTCACGCGCCTACTGGATCTCGAAGCCCTCGTGGCAGAGCGTGATGCCCTCCACCGCCACCTCGTTGGAGTCGGCCTTCAGGCCGACCCCCGTGTACTTCTTCGGCCACGCGTTGATGATCGAGTACGTCACGACGGGCGTGCCCTCGTAGTCGAGCATCGTCACCGTGCAGTCCTTGCGGGCCTCCTTGAGCTGCCCGTCGACGATCATCTTGCGCCAGTTCCAGAGCGTCTTGTCCTGGTCGATCCCGCGCTTGAGCTCGATGTCGCCCCACTTGGTGTTGCCCATCGCCTTGATCACGTCGGTCTTGCCGTTGGGCAGCGACCGCTTGATCTCGGTGACCTCGCTCTCGGAGTCGAAGCCGGTGGCCTCCTTGAAGAACCCGGCCGCCTCGGCGCCGCCGATCTTCAGGGTGAACCAGATTGGGACGTGTGCTTCCTTGTCGTTGGCCGGCATCCCGGTCGTTCCTTTCTACTCGAGGAAACCTATTCGCTGACTTCGGCGCCTTCGCCGCCGCTGAACTGGCTCAGCCGGAAGATCACGAACTCGGCCGGCTTGACCGGCGAGATCCCGATCTCGCAGATGACCTGGCCGGCCTCGATGACCTCGGGCGGGTTGGTCTCGGCGTCGCACTTGACGTAGAACGCCTGCTGCGGCGTGGACCCGAACAGGGCGCCGTCGCTCCACACGCGCGTGAGGAAGTTCGTCGCCGCGATCCGAAGCTGGATCCACAGCTTCTCGTCGTTGGGCTCGAACACGCTCCACTGCGTGCCCTCCATGATCGACTCGCTCACGAAGTTGAAGAGCCGCCGCACGTTGATGTAGCGCCACTCGGGGTCGCTGGACAGCGTGCGCGCGCCCCAGACGCGGATCCCGCGCCCCGGGAAGGCGCGGATGCAGTTGATGCCGACCTTGTTGAGCCCGCCCTGCTCGGCCTGCGTGATCTGGAAGCCGAGCCCGTTCGCGCCGAGCACGACCTCGTTGGCCGGCGCCTTGTGCACGCCGCGGGTCGCGTCCGTGCGGCACCACAGCCCGGCGACGTGGCCGGACGGCGGAACCAGCATCGGCTGGTTGGTGAGCGGGTCCTGGACCTCGATCCAGGGGTAGTACAGCGCCGCGAACTTGGAGTCGTAGCCGGCGGTGTTCATCCGCCACTCGAGGATCTCCTGCGGCAGCAGGTTCGGCGGGCAGTCGAGGATCGCCATCCGGTCGCCGGCGCCCTCGGCGTGGGCGACGAGCTTGCCCTGGAGGTCGCGGAACTGCGTGTCGTCGCCGTCGTCGCCGATCAGCTTGACGATGTCCGGCGCGACCACGATCGTGATCTCGTCGACGGCGGCCAGGCCGCCGAGGCCCTTGCGGCGGGCGACGTCGCCCGCGAAGTGCGTGCCGGTGACCTTGCCGGGGTCGATCGACGGGGCCGACAGCTTGAACGTGCCGGTCGCCGGGGCGCGCTGGGCCTCCGGCAGCGACGCGCCGGTCTCCTCGATCTTGATCAGCTTCGACTGCGCGTTGACCTTGGTGGCCAGGTTCGTGCGGCCCTTCTTGGTCGAGAGCCCGGTGAACTCCTCCTTGTCGGAGCCGGAGCTGACCCGCACCGTGTAGGTCTTGTCGGCGCCGTCGCCCGCGGAGGGCTCCTCGACGATCTCGACCTCCACGTCGCCCTGGCCGAGCGCGACGGCGCTGTAGGTCTCGACCGACGCGTCGGCCGCCGCCGGCAGCGCGGCGCGCGCCGCGGGGGCGGACCCGTTGGAGCCGCCGTCGTCGCCGACGCGTACGACCCAGCACAGGTTGCCGCCGTTCTGGAAGAACCCGTACACGGAGTGCGCGAGGTACGCGCCCTCCATGAACGGGCCGTTCTCGGGCTCGTTCGGGTCGCCGTAGATCTTCGCGAACTGGGTCCAGTTGGAGATCCGCATCGGCGTGTTGACCGGGCCGCCCGGCGCCAGGCCCACGAACGCGGCGATCGACGTGCTCACGCCCTCGATCGGCTTGTTCGCGGACGGAACCTCCTCGACGTAGACGCCGGGAGTCAGGTACGTGGGCATGTCACTCCTTCACTCGTGGACGTGCTGGCCGCTGAGCTCGCTGCGCAACCGTGCGACGACGGGAGCGGAGACGAGGCGGGATGTGCTCGAGACCGGCTCGAAGACCTCCATGAGGTCCTCCTCCCGGGCCCAGAGCACGACGGTGGTCTCGGGTGAGGCGCCGCGTACGAGATGGGCGAGCTCGCGCGACGACCCGTTGTCTAGATCGAGCACCACGATGTCGGGACGCAGCCGGTGCGCGCTCCCGATGATGGCGCTGGGCCGGTCCTCCTGACCGACCACTTGACAGCCCTCCTCGGCCAGGACGCGCTTCATGCCGAGACGCATGATCGGTCCGAGGTTTCCGAGCAGGACGCTGGGACGGGGCTCACTTGCCATGTCCCAACCCTTCCGGTCCACCGTCCGTGAGACCAGAGTCCGCGAGGCAGTCTTTCGGGCAAGTCATCCGACCACCAGCTCCACGCCGGCGCCGGGGACCTCGAGCTGCGCGTCGGCTTCGCGGCCGTCGACCGTGCGCGCCAGCAGCCGGTGGCGGCCGGGCGGCAGGCGGTCGAAGCGGAAGCGGCCGTCCGGCGCGCTCGACGTCCAGGTCCCGACGTCCGGGAGCGTGATCCACACGTCGGCGAGCGGCTCGCCCTGCTGGTCGGACACGCGGCCGACCGTCCGGTGCATCTCGACGATCGCGCGCGCCGGGCCGTCCAGCAGCCGTGTGCGCACGGTCTGCGTGCGGACCTCCGGCCCGCGTTCGAGCATCGCGCCCGACTCGACCGAGAGCCGCACGACGTAGTCCAGCGAGACCTTGTACTGCCCGCCGATCGCCGACCAGAAGTCGGACTTCTCGCCCTTGCCCTGGCCGATGCGGGCCTTGATCGGGGACGTCAGGCGCCCGTGCACCGCCTCCTGCGGGAGCTCCGGGTAGGCGTAGAAGATCGCCAGGACCTGGGAGAGCAGCCGGTGCTCGTCCTCGACGGCCTGCGTCCACGCGGTGACCGCGTACGAGCACTCCATGACCATCGGCGGACGGCCCTCGAACGTGCGCCCCTCCTTCTGCATCCGCGACCACTCGCTGGTGCGCAGCGCCTCCGCTTCGCGCAGGTCGTAGAGGAAGAGGTTGACCGTCGGCTTGGACAGCTGCCCGGACCACTCGCGGGCGGGCGCGTCGAACGCGATGTCCACCCCTTCGAACCCGTGCCGCTCGAGCTCGGTCTTGAGCATGCCGCGGAGGGTCTCGTCGAGGTCCGCAAGCATGGTGTTGAGCGGGACGTCGACGGTCAGCACGGCTCGACCCTAACGACCTGGAGGCGGCCGATGTGAAAAATGCAGGGCCGATGTCCGACTACGTATACGACGCGGTCCGATACTCCAATAATCCGTATGCCCAGACGCATCCGGACCGGCTGGCGACGGTCGCGATCCTGCACGGGTTGGAGCCGCCAGACCCGTTTCACGCGCGCGTCCTCGAGCTGGGGTGCGGCGCCGGCGGGAACCTGATCGCGATGGCGGCGACGACGCCCGGCATCCGGGCCGTGGGGGTCGACCTGGCCGCGCGCCCGATCGCCGAGGGCCGCGCCGTGATCGCCGACGCCGGCCTGGAGAACGTCTCGCTGGTGCAGGCCGACGTGCGCGACCTGGGGGCGCTCGGCGAGTTCGACTACGTCGTCGCGCACGGCCTCTACGGGTGGATCCCCGCGGACGCGCGCGACGCGATGCTCGCGACGATCCGCTCGTCACTCGCTCCCGGCGGGGTCGCCTACGTCTCGTACAACGTCCATCCGGGCGGGTACTTCCGGCTGATGCTGCGCGACGCCGGGCTCTGGCACGCGCGCCACGAGCGCGGGGAGCTCGCGGTGGCCGGCAAGGCGCAGGAGCTGTACGCGTTCCTGCAGGCGGGGCGCGCGCGGGAGACCGACACCTACGGCTCGCTGCTCGCGCGCGAGCTGCCGCCGCTGGCCGACGGACCGCTGTACCGGCTCGTGCACGACGACCTGAGCGAGCACTGGCATCCGGTCTGGTTCGCCGAGTTCGCCGCCCACGCGGGGCGGTACGGCCTGGCCTACGTCGGCGACGCCGACCTCTACGACGTGCGCGCGGAGCCGCTCGCCAGCGGGTTGGTCGACGACGTGTGGAAGCTCGCGGACGGTGACCGGGTCGCGTTCGAGAACTACTCGGACCTGCTGACCGCGCGCCACTTCCGCCAGAGCGTGCTGTGCCGCGAGGACGACGCGGGCGGCGTGGTCCCGGAACCGATCCCGGAGCGCTGCGCGCGGCTGCACTGGGCCGTGCGGCTGCGGGCGGAGCCGCTGACCGAGGGGCTGGGCGCGGACGTGTTCGCGCTGCTCGACGAGGTCCGGCCGCAGACGCTGGCGTTCGCTGCGCTGCAGGAGCGGTTGGGGGTGGACCGGGACGCGCTGGCGGGGGCGCTGCTCGACGGCTTCCGGCGCGAGGCGCTGATCCCGCACGCCGGCCCGCTGCCCGCGGCGGCCGTGCCGGGTCCACGGCCGGTCGCGTCTCGCCTGGCGCGCTGGCAGGCCGCGCAGGGCCCGGAGATCCTCTCGCTCGTCTACACCGTCGTGCGCATGGAGGAGCCCGCGGCGCGTGTGCTGATCACGCTGCTCGACGGGACGCGGACGCGGGACGAGATCCGGGGCGAGCTGGCCGCGCGGACGGGGCTCTCGCTGAGCGCCGAGGATCTCGACCGCAACCTGGTCGAGCTCGCCCGCCTCTTCCTGCTGGAGGCCTGAGACTCTCGCTGACCAGACTCTAGTAACCGAGACTCTAGTCAACTAGACTCTGGGTGTGTTCGTTGGGCGTGAGCGGGAGATGGCCAGGCTGGCCGAGGCGTTGCGGCGCGTTCGGGAGACCGGCGCCGCCGGGTTCGTGTGGCTTCGCGGACGCCGGCGCGTCGGCAAGTCGCGGCTCGTTCAGGAGCTGTGCGACGCGGCGGGCGTGCCGTACTGCTTCTTCCAGGCGCCCGCTCGCGGGCGCGAGGACGCGCTCGCGGCGTTCGTCGACGCCGTGGCGGACTCGAGTCTGGACGCCGCACCCGCGTTCGACGGCGCGAGCTATCGCAGCTGGCCGGCGGCGCTGCGCGCGGCGGTGCGTGGCGCGACACCCGAGCAGCCCGCGATCCTCGTCATCGACGAGCTGCCGTACCTGGTCGAGCACGACGCCGGCTTTGCCGCCGATCTCCAGCAGGCCTGGGATCGCACGCTGGAGTCGGCGCCGGTGCTGCTGGTCTGCATCGGCTCCGACGTCCGCATGATGGACGAGCTCGTGCGCGAGCGGGCGCCGTTGCACGGTCGTCCGACGCTCGAGCTGCGGGTTGCGCCGCTCGACCCGCGCGCGGTGGGGGAGCTCACGGGCGCGACCGACGCGGCGGACGCGTTCGACCGCTACCTGATCGTGGGCGGCTTCCCGCTGCTGGCGGCGTCCTGGCCGCGGGGGACGAGCGTGAGCGAGTTCCTGCGCGGTGCGCTCGCCGACGACCAGACGCCGTTCGTGACGATGGCGCTGCGGATCATGGCGTCGGAGTTCCAGCGCGACCTGCAGGCCGAGCGCGTGCTCGCGGCGATCGGCGCCGGCGAGGTCGTGCACAACCGCATCTCCGCGCGCAGCGGGGTGAAAGGCAACACGCTCAGCGACGCTCTCGACGTGTTGGTGGTGAAAAAGGAGCTGGTCGCGAAGTCGCTGCCGTACTGCGTGCCCGCGCGGCGCCAGCCTGCTCGCTATTCGGTCATCGACGCGTACTTGCGTTTCTGGCTGCGGTTCGTCGGCTCCGGGATCGAGGAGCTGTCGCGGGGCCGCGCGGACCTGGTGCTCGCTCGCGTCGAGCGCGACTGGCCGACCTACCGCGGCCGGGCGATCGAGCCGGTCGTGCGGGAGGCGCTCGAGCGGCTTCTGGTCGATCCGGCGCTGTCCACTCGACTCGGCGACGCTCGCCACGTCGGCTCCTGGTGGCGGCGCGACCACTCGGTCGAGGTCGACCTGGTCGGCGGGGACGCGCCCGACCCGGACCGGCTCGGCTTCGTCGGCTCGGTCAAGTGGCGAGAGGACAGCCGCTTCTCCGCGGCCGACGCGCGCGTGTTGTCCGAGGCGCGCGCGCTCGTGCCGGGCGCGGCGGCGACCCGGCTCGTCGCCGTCTCGCGCACCGGCGTCGAGGCGGGGGCAGAGGTCGATGTCGCGCTCAGCCCCGAGGACCTGTTGGAGGCGTGGAGCGAAAGCCGCGCCTGACCGTGCCCGCAGGGCGGTCATTCGCCCCGCGAGCTTGGCTCAAGTCGACAGATTCGGCACGCTGAAGTCGACAGATCCGGCAGCGGGCGCTACCGCGTCAGCACGACCGCCTTACGCACCCGCTCGCGCCCCACGGTCACGGTGACCGTGGCCGGCACGCGCTTGGCCCCGGTGAGCCGGCGTGCCGTGGAGCGGGCCGGGCGCAGCGTCAGCGCCACGTTGCGCCCGCCGACGCACCGCACCGTGCCCGACGCGACCGTCCGGCGCGGGAGCCGCAGCCGCTTGGCCGTCGCCTTCGAGACGGTCACGGTCGCCTGCCCCTTGGCCGTCGACCCGCACGTGACGGCCAGCTTCACACCGTGCTGGCCAAATTTCCGCGCCGCGACGGCGGTGCGGTTCGCGGCCGCGTGGCCCGCGTGGCCCGCGTGCGACGCGTCGTGGCCCGCTCCGCCCGCACCCGGCGCCGGAGTCGGCGAAGCCACGCCCCCGCCGCCCCCGCCGCCCCCGTCGCCCGCCGTCGCCGCGGTGACCGTGACCCGGACCGTCTCCGAGCTGGAGCTGCCGTGCGCGTCGCGCGCCGTCACCGTCGCCGTGTAGGAGCCGGGCTCGGTGAACGTGTGCTCGAAGCGCTGATCGAGCACCGAGCCGCCACCACCAGCGGCGTCGAGGTCCCACCGGTACGACAGCGCGCCGCCGTCCGGGTCATATCCCGTGGCCGAGAACCGCACGTGCAGCGGCGCCGGCCCGGACACCGGATCCGCGAAGGCGTGCACGGTCGGCGACGACCGGCGCGGCCCGGCCGCCAGCACGCCGATCGAGCCCTTGACCGCGTTCCCGAACGAGTGGTTGACGAACGGGTAGTTCCCCGGGTCCCGCAGCGAGAACTCGACGAACCCGCCCTGCGACGGCGCCAGGTTCACGGTCTGGACGTCGGTCATGGCGCCGTTGTCGGTCACGGCCCGGTCGAAGACGGTGCCGATCACGTGGAACGCGGACCAGATGGTCGGCCCGGCGTTGAGCACGTACAGGCGGATCCGCTCGCCCGCGTCGACCTCGATCGGCGCCGCCACGTACTGGTTCGCGTACCCGTTGAACGCGATCACGTCCGGCTTCTGGTCGAGCATCTTCCCGAAGTCGGGATCGTGCCCCGGCTCGCCGAGATAGAACTCCTGCTGGAGCACCCAGAGCTCGCGGTCGACCGGCTTCAGGTCCGGCGGCTTGACCACGATCATGCCCGCCATGCCGGCGCCGACGTGGTGCAGGACGGGATCGCTGCCGCAGTGGTACATGAACACGCCCGCGTTGTCGGCGGTGAAGCGGAACGTGTGCGTCGCCCCGGGCGGGATGCTCGCGAACGCCTTGTTCGGCGCGGCGTGCGCCGCGTGCAGGTCGATCGAGTGCGGCATCGAGACGCCCATCTCCGCCGAGCTCCCGTTGCGCAGCTCGATCTCGACCTCGTCGTGCTGGTTGACGACGATCGGCGTCGACACGCCGGTGCCGCGGTTGAGCGCGCCGTTGACGCCGAAGGACCAGACGCGCGTCGGCGGCAGGTCGTCGGAGACCTTGGTGACGTGCTCGTAGACGTCGACCACGAAGCGCTTGACCGCTCCGGAGGGAACCTTCGGCAGCGTCGGGTCGGGCCGCTTGTAGGGCTCGAACTCGACCGCGTCCTTGTCGCCCACCTGGGCGGTCCCGACCATCCCGACCCAGCGCCCGTCGCTGAACCCGGAGTGCACGCGGCACACGAACGTCCACGTGCCCTCCTTGTCCAGCGTGTGCTGCACCGACGCCCCGCCGGGGAGGACCAGCCCCGGCGTGACCTGGAAGATGTCCCCGCCGGGCGCGGGATCGCCGCCTGGCGGCACCACCCAGACGTCGTGGACGGTCTGCGCGGTCGCGGCGGGGAAGTTCCACCGCAGCTCGTCGCCCAGCTCGGCCGTGACCGCGCCGGGCTCCCAGGTCACACCCGTCGCGTCGATGTCGTGCGTCTGTGGTGCTGGATCGGCCGCTTGCAACGGCGAGCCCGACCACAGAAACCCGAGACAGCACAGCAGCAGAGCGACGACCAGCGAGCGACGTCCCATGACCCTTCCCCCTCTTCACGATGCGACCGACCGGCGAGGCGTTCGATGCTATGTGGGCGCACCGTGAGCCGGATCGGGAGTCCGCACGGGTTGGGAGTAGGTAGACGCTACGGATGAGCGGCCGCGACCAGGGCCTCGAGCGCCAGGGCGACCGAGCGCCGGTCGAGCGCCTCCTCGCGGTGCAGGACGCGCAGCGAGCGCCGCGCCGCGGGAACGAGCGGGCGGACCGCGACGCCGTCGACGCCGCCGAGCGCGAACGTCGGCAGCACCGTCACCCCGAGCCCGGAGCGGACGGCGAACAGCAGCGCCTCGTGGCTGAACAGCCGCCCGACGACCCGCGGCTCGAACCCCGCCGCCCGGCAGCGCCGCAGCACGTGCCGCTCGAGCTCGGTGCCGTCCAGCAGCCACGGCCGGTCGCGCAGCGCCACCAGCTCGCCGGAGAACGGGACCGAACGCGCCGTCACCGCCATCAGCTCGTCCGTGGCGAGCGGGACTGACCGCAGGGCGGCGTCCTGCCGGTACGTGCCGTCGCCGAAGTCCGCCACCACGGCCAGGTCCACCTCGCCGCGCACCAGCGCCGGCACGCACGCGTCCGGCTCGAGCTCGGCCAGCTCGACCGTGATGCCGGGGTGCGCACCCCGCGCGGCGGCGGCCGCGTCGATCACGAACGCGCGCATCGCGCTCGTGAAGGACGCGACGCGCACCACGCCGGCGGGCGCGTCGCGCAGCGCGCGCAGGTCCTCCTCGGCCGCACGCATCCGCTCCAGGATCGCCCGCGCGTGCTCGACGAGCGCGACGCCCGCGCCGGTCAGCGCGACGCTGCGCCCGTGGCGCTCCAGCAGCGCCGCGCCGCTCTCGCGCTCGAGCACGGCCAGCTGCTGCGACACCGCGGACGGGCTCATGGACGCGGCTTCGGCCACGGCCCGGACGGTCCCGAGGCTCTCGAGCTGGATCAGCAGGCGCAGGCGGCGCGGGTCGAGCACTGTGAACCAAAACCGTACAGCTTCGGCAGCACAAGTCGCTGGAACTGCACGATCGCCGCCGCTAGCTTCCCGGCCATGAGCGTTCTGGCCGAAACCGGGATCGACGCGGCGTTCTGGAGCGACGTCGACCGCCACGTCGTCCGCTACACCCCCGCGTTCTCCCCCGTCGTCGTCGAACGGGCCGAGGGCGCCTTCCTGTACACGAGCGATGGGCGCCGGCTGCTGGACTTCACGTCCGGCCAGATGAGCTCGATCCTGGGCCACTCGCACCCGGCGATCACGAAGACGCTCACCGAAGCGGCGACCACGCTCGACCACCTCTTCAGCGGGATGCTCTCGCGCCCGGTGGTGGACCTCTGCCGCCGGCTCGGCGAGTCGCTCCCGGACCCGCTGACCAAGACGCTGCTGCTCTCCACCGGCGCGGAGTCCAACGAGGCCGCGCTGCGCATGGCCAAGCTCGTCACCGGCGGCCACGAGGTGATCGCGTTCAGCCGCTCCTGGCACGGCATGACGCTCGGGTCCGCCAACGCCACCTACAGCGCCGCGCGCAAGGGCTACGGCCCGGCCGGCCCGGGCAACTTCGCGCTGCCGACGCCGGACCCGTACCGGCCGGACGTCGTCGACGCCGGCGGCGAGCTCGACTGGCGCCGCCAGCTCGACCTCGGCTTCGCGCTGATCGACGCCCAGTCCACCGGCGCGCTGGCCGCCTGCATCGTGGAGCCGATCCTGTCCAGCGCCGGCGTCGTCGTCCCGCCGCCCGGCTACCTGGCCGCGCTGCGCGACCACTGCCACGCGCGCGGGATGCTGCTGATCTTCGACGAGGCCCAGACCGCGCTCTACCGCACCGGCGACCGCTACGGCTTCGAGCGCGACGGCGTCGTCCCGGACATCATCACGATGTCCAAGACGCTCGGGGCGGGCCTGCCGCTGGCCGCGATCGTCACCACCGAGGAGATCGAGGCGCGCGCCCACGAGCGCGGCTACCTCTTCTACACCACCCACGTCAACGATCCGCTCCCCGCGGCGGTCGGCAACACGGTGCTCGACGTGCTCGAGGACGGCGTCGGCGCCGCGGTCGCGGCCAAGGGCGACCTCCTGCACGCCGCCTTGAAGGAGCTGCAGACCCGCCACGAGGTCGTCGGCGACGTGCGCGGGCGCGGCCTGATGCAGGGCGTCGAGCTCGTCCTCGACCGCGCCACCAAGGAGGGCTCGCCCGAGCTCGGCGCGGCCGTGACCGCGCGCTGCCTGGAGCTCGGGCTGCACCTCAACATCGTCCAGCTGCGCGAGATGGGCGGGACGTTCCGGATCGCTCCGGCGCTCACCACCACCGACGAGGAGCTCGCGCTCGGCGTGGAGATCCTCGATCAGGCGCTCGGCGAGGTCGCTCCGCGGTTTCGCATGTAGGCCCGCCAGTCCCCGAAGGCGGAGATGTCGGTGCCCCGCGCGAGCGCCAGCTCGCGCGGGTAGAGGATGCCCAGGACGACGCTGCCGTCGTCGAGCGTGACCTCGCCGCGGTACAGGCCCTCGGGCTCGCCCGCCTCCACACGCGCCCACACGTCCGGCGGGACCCGGTAGATCTCGCCGGCCACGGACACGCCGCCGTCCTCGACGGCGAACATCCCGGGGTGGACGTCGCCGATCGAGAACACCCGGTAGGCCGGCGCGGTCCGCGCCTCGCGCACGAACGTCGCCCCGTCGAGGTTGCCGTGCAGCGCCAGCCCGCGCATCAGCGTGCCGTTGACGAACAGCTCGAAGTCGCTCATGCCGGCTCCACGGACGCGGTGACGTTCATCGGCGTGCCGATCCGCGCGGCGCCGAGGTAGATCAGGCCGGCGGCGAAGAACCCGATGAACCAGCCGTAGTCGGTGAGGCCGTGGACCGCGGGGACGAGGTAGCCGATCCACGCCAGGAACAGGCCGATCCCGGTCGCGGCCAGCGCCCGCATGTTCCAGCCGCCCGTGTAGTGGTAGACGCCGTGCTCGGTGAACAGGTCCCGGATGCGGACCGTGCCGCGCCGCAGGATCCAGTAGTCGACGATCATCACGCCGGCGATCGCGCCCATCCCGGCGCCGTAGCCGCCGAGCCAGTTGAAGATGAACCCGCTCGGGCTCGACAGCAGCGACCACGGCTGCGAGACGATGCCGAAGAAGCCGACCAGCATGCCGCCGGTGCGCCGGCTGATGTGGCGCGGCGCGACGTTCGCGAAGTCATACGACGGCGAGACGACGTTCGCCGACATGTTCACCGTCAGCGTGACCAGCGCGGCGGCCAGCATCGCGATCAGCAGGAGCACGGGCGAGGAGATGTGCCCGGCGAGCTCCACCGGGTCCCAGATCGCCGTGCCGTAGACGACCTTGGACGCCGAGGCCAGGATCGCGCCGATCGTGGCGAACGCGGTCATCGCCAGCGGCAGCGCGATCGCCTGCCCGATCAGCTGCGAGCGCTGATCGATCGCGAAGCGCGTGAAGTCCGGCGCGTTGAGCGACAGCGTCGCCCACAGCGCCATCACGCCCACCAGCGACGGGATGAAGACCGGCATGAACTCGCTGAACGAGTTGAGCTTGCCGGGGTCCGACAGGATCGGCCCGAAGCCGTGGGCGGCGCTCAGCATCCAGATCGCCAGGCCGAGGCCGAACGCCAGCACGATCGGCGCGGCCAGCGTCTGGAAGCGCCGCAGCGCCTCCATCCCGCGCCAGATGATGAACATGTGCAGCGCCCAGAAGATCAGGAACGCCAGCCACATCCCGATCGGGTTGCCGCCGACCTCGCCGCCGAAGTCCTTCCAGCCCGGGATCACCGCCGCGATCGCGAGGTTGATCGCCGTGCCGCCGATCCAGCACTGGATGCCGAACCAGCCGCAGGCCACGGCGCCGCGCATCAACGCCGGGAGGTTCGCGCCGAACACGCCGTAGGAGGCGCGGACGAACACCGGGAACGGGATCCCGTACTTGGCGCCGACGTGCGAGTTGAGCAGGATCGGCACCAGGATCAGCCCGTTGCCGAGCGCGACCGTGAAGATCGCCTGCCACCAGTTCATGCCGAGCGCGATCAGCCCGCCCGCCACCAGGTAGGTGGGGATCTGGCTGCTCATCCCCACCCACAGGGTGAGGTAGTTGATCGTGCGCCAGGTCCGCTTGGACGGCGGGACCGGCGCGAGATCCTCGTTGTAGAGGCGGCCGTCGACCGCTGGCACGGCCATCTCGTCCGTCGCGGCGCGCGGCTGCGCGCTCGTGCTGCTCATGCCTTCTCCCCCTCGACACGGGCGATGACGGCGACCGGCCCGCCACCCGCGGGACCCTGGTGCTCGGCACCGCCGGATACGTAGACCATCGGGTCGCCCACCACGGCGGCGACCACGCCGTTGACCACGGCGCGCGCGTGCCGCGTGCTGTTGATGTCGGAGTCGTCGAGCATCGTGTGCCGGCGCCCCCGGACCAGCCCGGACGGGTCGGCCTCGGCCTTGGCCAGCACGTTCACCACGCGCTCGGCCGCGGACTCGGGCACCGCGCCGTCCTCGACCGGCACGCCGGCGGCGCGCAGCGCCTCGCGCACGGCCGCGCCGTCGATCGCGTCGCGCATGACGGCGTGCGCGATCACGTACGGGCTCGCGGAGCCCGGCGCGTTGCCCATCACGATGACCTCGCAGTTGTGCAGCTCGATGCCCGCCGACGCGGACGCCACCGACGAGTACAACTCCCAGTCCTCCAGGACCCGGTCGCACGCGGCCTGCTCGTCGACCTCGCCCAGCGCCACCGCGACGCCCAGCGACGACGCGCCGCGCGCGTAGCCCATCGACTTGTACGTGTCCGTCGTCGCGACGGTCTCGCCGCGCGACTCGGCGTCCAGGACGCGGTCGGCGGTCAGCAGCGGGCACTTGATCTGCACGAAGTGCACGTCCTCGCCGGCCACAATCCCGGCGGACTCCATGCCGGCCCGGACCGCCTTGGCGGTCTCGCGGACCATCGCCGCCCGGCCGATCTCCTCCGGCTTGAAGTCGCGCGTGAACGCCACGCCGACCGCGAGCCGCTTCTCGTCCGCGGCCCCGGCGGGCGCCTCGCGGCGCGCGAACACGGTCGCGTGGGGCGTCATCACGCCCTCCGAGCCGCCGGACATGACGAACGCGACGCGCTCGCGGGTCTGCTCCTGCGTGAGCCCGAGCCGCGGCGCCAGCGCCGTCGACAGCGCGAACGTCGCGTAGCCGCGCGTGAAGTCGTTCACGCAGCCGTTGCCCTCGGTCTTGCAGAGCACGGCGACGATGTCCTCGGCGGCGACGGTGCCGGCGTCGATCAGGCCGAGCAGGCCGGACGCGTCGGCGGGGTCCGCCATCGGGATGCGGTGCACGCTGACGGTCGCCATCACGCCGCCGCCTTCGCTTCGTCGCGCACCAGCCAGGTGCCGCTGCCGCGACGGACCGCGTCCGCCAGATGGTCGACCGACGTGATCAGGGCCTCGCCGCCGCCCGCGTGCAGGAACTGCAGCGCGGCCTCGATCTTCGGGCCCATGCTGCCGGGCGGGAACTGGCCCTCCGCCAGCAGCGCCTCGGTCTCGCTGACCGTGAGCCGGTCGACGAAGCGCTGCCGCGGCGTGCCGAAGTCGATCGCGACCTGGGGCACGCCGGTGGTCATCACCAGCAGGTCGGCACCGAGCGCGCTGGCCAGCAGGGCCGACGCGAAGTCCTTGTCCACGACCGCCTCGACGCCGGTGAAGCGGCCGTCCTCGTGCTCGACCACCGGGATGCCGCCACCGCCGCCGGCGACCACGACCGTGCCCTCGCGGACGAGCGCGGCGATCGACGCCAGCTCCAGGATCCGCAGCGGGCGCGGGGACGGCACGACGCGCCGCCAGCCGCGGCCGGCGTCCTCGACCACCGACCAGCCCTCGGTCCGCCGCAGCCGCTCGGACTCCTCCTGCGTGTAGAAGCTGCCGATCGGCTTCGACGGCTCCTGGAACGCCGGGTCGTTGGAGGAGACGACGACGTGCGTGATCACGGCCGCGACCTGCGCGGGCAGCCGCGCTGCGCGCAGCTCGTTGGTGAGCGAGTTGGCCAGGATGTAGCCGAGCCCACCCTGGGAGTCGGCGACGCAGAGGTCCAGGCTCAGCCGCGGGATCTCCGGCGCGAGCCGGGCGACCAGGTCCGACCGGCGCAGGATGAAGCCGACCTGCGGGCCGTTGCCGTGCGTGACCACGACCTGCCAGCCCTCCTCGACGAGCGTCCGCACCGACGCGGCGATCTGCTGCGAGGCGGCGAACTGGTCGGCGATGCTGGCGTGATCGTTGTCGCTGACGAGCGCGTTGCCGCCGATGGCGACGAGTGCTGTGCCTCTCACGCGGGAACCTCCAGCGTGGTCAGAGCGTCCGCGAAGCAGGCGAGCGGCGCGCGGGCGATGCCCGCGCCGATCTGGCCTACGCCGGGCCGCCGGTGGGCGATGCCGGTGTTGATGATGGGCGCGATGCCGGTGTCGAGCACCGCGCGGACGTCGATGCCGGTCGGGGTGCCGGCGAAGCCGAGCGAGGGGAGCTGGTACTCCCGGTTGCGGCCGAGCGTGATGCCGGCCATCTCGCGCGTGTAGCCGAGCGCCTGCTCGGCGGTGCCGCCGACGAACCCCACGATCGCCGGGGCGGCGGCCATCGCGAACCCGCCGATGCCGGCGGTCTCCGTGATCGCGCTGTCGCCCAGGTCGGGGTTCGCGTCGTCCGGGCCGAAGCCGGGGAAGTAGAGGCCGTCGGGCACCGTCGCCGGCGCGGTGAACCACGCGTCCCCGGCGCCGCTGACGCGGATCCCGAACTCGACGCCGTTGCGCGCCATCGCGGTCACGAGCGTCGAGCCGGGCACGCCGTGGCCGGCGTCCATCGCGAGCTTGCACGCGGCCATCGACAGGTTCAGGAAGAAGTGGTCGTTGCCGGCCAGGAACCGCAGCGTCTCGACGGCGCCGCCCTGCGCGGCCAGCTCCGGTGCCAGCCGCCGGGCCAGCAGCGAGGTGGACGCGACGTTGCGGTTGTGGCACTCGTCGCCCATCTGCAGCGCCTGCGCGGTCAGCGCCTTGAGGTTCAGCGGCCCGGTCGCGTGCAGCGCGCGGGAGAGCGCGGGCGCCAGCTCGCGGCCCATCCAGGCCAACCGCTCCAGCACCTCGGGCCCGTTGGCGCCGAAGCGCAGGACCTTCCCGAGCCCCTCGTTGAGGTTGCTGAAGGCGCGCCGGCCGTCGGCGTCCTCGACCACCACGACCGGCATCGAGGGGGACAGCACGCCGGCCATCGGGCCGACCGCGCCGAACGCGTGGTTGGGGGAGAAGCGGACCTCGGTCCCGGCCAGGCGCTCGGCGGCTTCGAGGTCTCCCGCCCAGCCCTCGTGGACGATCGCGCCGAGGACGGCGCCGCGCATCGGCCCGCACATCGCGTCCCAGGTCACCGGCGGGCCGGCGTGCAGGACGATCCGCTCGCCGGCCAGGCCGGGGATCGCCTCGTGGGCGGGCCGCACGTCGACCAGGTGCGGCGTGACCGCCAGCACCCGTTCCAGCGCGGTGGCGTTGGCGGCGTCCACGCGCGGGTCGGCGACCAGCTCGGCCAGCGCCCGCCCGGCGGCGGCGTCGCCCGCCGCCGGGGGTCGCCAGTCCACGTCGACGACCGCGGCGCCCTGACCGCGCAGCGTCTCCGCGAACGACGGCAGGCCGACGTTGACCAGGCGCGGGGCGCCGTCGAAGCGCAGGTCAGGCATGCAGCGGAGCTCCCGTGACGAGGTCGATGGCCAGCCGGATCGCGGCGGTGCTGCTCGGGGCGACCACGGCGCCGGCGTCGCGCAGCCGGCGCTCCTGGCCGGCGCGGTCCTGCGGGTCGGCGTCGGTGCCGACGACGAACGCGACGACCGGCGGCGCGTCCGCGGCCTGCTCGATCGCGGCCGCGAGCGGCTCGGCCGGGTCGTCGGACGCGCCGTAGCCGAGCACGACGTCGAGCAGGATCGCGCCCGTGCGCTCGTCGGCCAGCGCCGCTTCCAGCACCTCCACGCGCGTGCTCGGGTCGATCATCGGGTGCGGGCGCCCGACGGTGTACTCGTCGTCGCCGAGGTCGAGCACGAGGTCGGTGCCGGGCAGCGTGACCGGGCGCCCGGGGGCGTAGCCGTCCAGCGCGTGCGCGACCGGCCGTTCCGCGAGCAGCGCCTGCGCCTCGTAGGCGAACGTGCCGCCGGCGAACAGCGCGCGCAGCACGCCGCCGCGGGCCGCCGCCGGGCGCGCGGTCTCGGCCACCGGCCAGTCGCCTCCGGCCAGCTCGACCGCGGCGCGCGCCGCGTCCTCGAGCGTGCCGGCGACGTCGTCGCCCTGGGCGCCGATGAAGCACGCGACCACCGGCTTGCCGGTCGCGGCCGCGCGCTCGAGCACGCGGTCGGCGACGGCCGGCGCCGCCGGCTTGGAGATCAGCACGATCACCTCGGTCGCGGGGTCGGCCTCGAGGATCTCGAGCGCCTGCAGCATCGACGCGCCGCCGACCGCCTCGGACAGGTCGCGCCCGCCGACGCCGATCGCCTGGCTGATGCCGAGGCCGGCCGCGTCGATCAGCGTCGAGACCTGCTGGGTGCCGGTGCCGGACGCGCCGATCAGCCCGATCGCGCCGGGACGGACCGCGTTGGCGAACCCGAGGCCGACGCCGTCGATGATCGCGGTGCCGCAGTCCGGCCCCATCACCAGCCGGCCGCGCTCGCGCCCGGCGCGCTTGAGCGCGATCTCGTCCTCGACGCTGACGTTGTCGCTGAACAGAAAGACGTGCAGCCCGAGCCGGACCGCCTTCAGCGCCTCGGCGGCGGCGTACGCGCCGGGCGTCGAGATCAGCGCGACGTCCGCGGCCTGCTCGGCGACCGCCTGCACGAGGCTGCGCGGGCGCGCGGCGGCCTCCGGCTCGCCGCCGGGCGTGTCGTCGGCCGCCAGCAGCCGGCGCGCGTCGGCCAGCGCCGCGTCGACGTCCTCGCCGTCGACCGCGATGATCAGGTCGTTGGCCGAGGCGGCTTCGCCCTCGGCGGTCAGCAGCCCTGCGTCGCGCAGCAGCCGCTTGTTGGTCTCGGTGCCCATCATCAGCGACGCGGAGCGCACGCCGGCGCGCTCGTTCAGCCGCGCCGCCACCCCCATCAGCATCACCGAGTCGAAGTACGTATCGCGTTCCAGCGCACAGCCCTGTGCCATGGGCCGGAATCTAGGTGCGCGCACGCGGGTCGTCATCGGCAAGCCTTGCCAACCCGGGCGGTAACCGGTTGTTGACATCTGCCAACATCAATCGCACGGTGACCAGCGTGCGGCGAGGCGAAGGCCCGGTCACGGGCATCTCGGTGCGGGAGGCGCTGGAGCTGCCGTCGCTGGCGTCCGCGCGGCTGATCGCCGGCGAGGCGGGGCTGGACCGGCGGATCCGGTCGGTGAACATGATGGAGGTCCCGGACATCGAGCCGTGGCTGCGTGAGGACGAGCTGCTCGTCACCACGGCCTACCCGCTGCGCGAAAGCGGGCGCAGCCTCGTCGACCTCGTGCGGCTGCTGACCGAGCGCGGGCTCGCCGGGCTGGCGGTCAAGCCCGGCCGTTACCTGCTGGAGATCCCGCCGGAGGCGCTGGCGCTCGCCGACCAGCTGGCGCTGCCCGTGCTCCAGCTGACCGCCGACGCGTCGTTCAACGACATCCTCGGCGGCGTCCTCGGGACGATCCTCAACCGGCAGGCGATCCAGCTCGAGCGCGCCCGCAGCCTGCACGACCGGCTCAACGCGGTGGTCCTGGCCGGCGGCGGACTGCAGGAGGTGATCGAGGCGCTCAGCCGGCTGACGCGCTCCGACGCGGCGATCACCGACGCGCGCGGCGCCTACCTCGCGTCCTCCAGCGACCGGCGCGACGAGGCCCGCGAGGGGTGGACGCGCGCGACGCGCCCGATCCAGGCCGGCGGCGTCCACCACGGCGCGGTGATCGTGTGGGCGCCGGACACGCACATCCCGCGCGACACGCTGGTGGCGATGGACCACGCGGCGACGATCGCCGCGCTCACGCTCACGCACGCCCAGGCCGTCGCCGGCCGCGAGCAGCGCACGCGCGTGCGGCTGCTGGAGGAGCTCGTGTCGGGCCGGCCGCTCGAGCGCGAGGAGACGGTCGCGCTCGGGCGCTCGTTCGGCTGGGACCTGGAGCGGCCGCGCACGGCGCTGCTGGTCGAGCTGCAGACCGAGGCCGGGGACGAGTCGGCGGTCGCCGACCACCCGCTGGAGGAACGGCTGCTGCGGCTGGTGCACGACGTGATGCCGCGCGGGACGATCGCGTGGGCGCTGCGATCGGGGCTCGCCGTCCTGGCGCCGGGCGCCGCCGAGCCGGCCGCGCGCGAGCTGCGCGCAGCGATCCGCGCCCGCCACCCGGGGCTCACCGTCGCGGTCGGCGTCGGCTCGCGCCGGCGCGACCCGCTCGAGCTGCACCACAGCTACCGCGAGGCGATCGAGACGCTGGCGCTCGGCCGCATGCTGCGCGGCCCGGACTTCGCCCTCTCACACGCCGAGCTCGGCGTCTACCGGCTGCTGGGCGAGCTGCCCGCCGAGCGGCTGGAGGCCCTGTGCGCGGACGTGCTCGGTCCGCTGCTGGAGGCGGGCGGCCCGCTGGTCGACACGCTCGACGCCTACCTGGCGCACGGCCGCAACCGGGCCGCGACCGCGCGGGCGCTGTTCGTCCACTACAACACGCTCCGCCACCGGCTGGAGCAGATCGAGCGGCTGCTCGACATCGGCGAGCGCGGCGGCGAGGGCTGGCTGCAGGCCGACCTGGCGCTGCACGCGCGGCGGCTGCTGATCGCCCGCGGCCTGATCGTCGGCGGTCAGCAGGCGAGCGCGAGGCCGAGCATCAGGACGCGCCCGGAGGAGCGCCCGAACCGGCGCAACGGCTCCGGGTCGCCACGCTCCAACAGCGCGTGAGCCGCCTCGGGCAGCTCGCCGCGGCCCGCGTGGCGCAGCAGCGTGGCCGACAGCAGCGTCGTGCGCGGCGCCGCGCGGGCGACCAGCCGCTCGGCCTCCTCGCGGCGATCGTGCCAGAGCACGAGGCCGGCGGCGTAGCCGGCCAGCAGGTCGTCCCCGGCGGGCGTCAGCCCCGGCCCCTGGCCCGCCAGCCGGTCGGGGTCGAGCGGGAGCTTGCGGCTGGCGTGCAGGCAGACGCGCGGGCGCGGCACGGGATCCCAGCGCTCGGCCCCGTCGAGCACGACCACGTCGCCGTGCGCCTCGATGCGCCCCTCGCCGATCAGGACCGCCTGGCGCGCGGCGACCGTGAGCGCGCACGCCACGCCGTTGGGCATCCGCCCGATGCCCGGCGGCGTCAGCGCCAGCACGCGGTCGCCGACGGCCACGTACCCGCGGCCCATGCCGACCCCGGTCTGCGGCGCGCCGAAGACGAGCTGCTCGACGCCGGCGCTGAAGGACAGGGCGCGCACGGTCAGCTCGCGACGCGGTTGGAGCCGTCCCACGGCGCTTCGCCGACGCGGCCCCACACCGGGTCGACGTGCTTGACCACCCGCGGCGGGCGCCCGTCGACCGTGCGCACGATCAGGCCCTCCGCCCGCCGGTCCGAGAACGCCGATTCGCCGAACAGCGCGTCGAGCTGCGCCAGCGAGGTCAGCCGGCCGCGGAACCGCAGCGGCGGCCGCGCGACGCCCATCGCCGCCAGCAGCGCGTCGCGCTCGTCGACGGCCAGGAACGCGTCCGCCGCGCGGTCGTAGACGTCGATGCCGACCAGCTCGGCCGGCAGCCGGTCGTACGGCACGGCGTGCCGGCGCAGCAGCCACTCGGCGAACAGCACGCGCTCGTCGCCCAGCCCGGCCGCCAGCTCGTCGCGGTGCGTCGCGGCCCAGGCGGCGACGCGGCCGCGCTCGCCCGAGCGGTCCATCGTGTCCGCCCCGCCGCGCGTGCCGACCCGGGGCGCGCCGTCCTGCACCCAGACCATCACGTTCATGCCGTCGAGCTTCTCCTCGACGACGACCTCGCGGCCGACCAGCGCGCCGGGCGCCCCGGACTCGAGCACGACGTCGTCGCCGGCGACGGCGGGCGAGGCGGACAGGTGGGGGATCCGCGGGTACTTCACGCGTAGGCCGCCAGCAGCGCTTCGAGCGTCCAGATGTGCACGTCCACGTGCGCGACGCGCTCGGCGTAGGCGGACGCCTCGGCGAGGATCGAGACGTCCCCGGCGCCGATCCCCTGCTGCGCCATCTCCACCAGCCCGGGGCCGCCGCGCACGCCGTCGCAGACCCCGCGCAGCAGGTCCGCGTCCCAGCGCGCACCGTGCAGGACCCACGGCGCCTCGCCGAGCGCGGTCGCGTGGAGCAGCTTCACGAAGCCGCCCGCGAGCTTGCGCCGCGCGCCGCCGTCCGCGAGCTGGGCGATGTGGTTGCCGGTCTCGATGATCGCCGCGGTCGGCAGCACCATCGACTCGCCCGCGGCCACGCGCGCCGCCAGCTCCGAACGCACGGCGGCCGACTGCTGGCTCTTGCCCGGCACGCCCAGGATCTCGACCAGCACGGACGTGTCGATGAACGTGACCGTGCGCATCAGAGGTCCGCGAGCAGGTCGTCGAGCGCCGCCAGCCGGGCGTTCGGGTCGACCTGCGCCTCCAGCCGCCGCGTCACGATCGCGTCGCCCAGCGTGCCCGCGGCCAGCGCCTCCGGGTACGCCGGCAGGTCGACCAGCCGCGCGAGCCGGCTGACGCCGGTCGCCGGGTCGCGCCGGCAGACCACCACGCCGTCGTGGTCGGCCGCGTCGAGCGCGGTCAGGATCGCGGGGCTGTGCGTGGTCGCGAACGTGCGGATGCCGCGCTCGGCGCTCTCGGCCTTGATCATCCGCACGATCTCCTTCGCCTGCGACGGATGCAGCCCGTTCTCGACCTCCTCGATCACGAGCTGGGTGCCCGGCCGCGCGGTGCCGAGCGCGGCGGCGAACGCCAGGAAGCGCAGCATCCCGTCGCTCATCACGCGCGCGCCGAAGCGCACGGACCGGTCGCCGATCCGCTCGCGCAGGGCCAGCATCACCGTGCCGTCCGGCGCGGTCTCGAGCTCGATCCCCTCGACCTGCTGCTCGGGCAGCGCGCGCACCAGCGCGGCCAGTCGCTCCCACGGGGCGCCCGACAGCGCGCCCACCACCGCGGAGATGTTCTCGCCGTGGCGGCGCAGCTCGACGTCGCCGGCGTCCACGAACCCGCGCATCAGCGCCGGCACCGGGTCGAGGATGAACACCTGCCGCAGCGCCGCCGCGACCGCCGGGTCGTCCAGCCCGTCACCGGTGACCGTGCCGTCGGCCACGGACACCTCGACGTCGCAGCGCACGCGCGCGTCGCCGTCGGCGACCGTGCACCCGAGCGCGAAGCTCGCCTCCCCGTACGGCGCGCAGCCCGCCAGCCCGCCGCGGACCTCGTCCTCGACGGCGGCGCCGGCCGCGAGCAGCTCGAGCACGTGCAGCGCGTCGATCGCGTTGGACTTCCCGCTGCCGTTGCGGCCGATCAGCAGCGTCAGGTCGCGCAGCGGCAACACGGCGCCGCGGAACGACTTGAACCGCGTCAGCCGCAGCTCTTCGACGGAGGGCATCCGCTCATGATGACCGGCCGCCGCCGACCTTGATCACGTCGTGGAAGCGCTCGAAGTCGGCCTCCAGCGTGAGCCGGCCCTGCTTGCCGTACTCCTGGGCGACCGCGCGCACCAGGTGGCGCATCGAGATCGCGTCGTCGTCGTCGGCGGCCTGGAACGCGGCGGCCAGCGAGCAGTTGCGGATCGCGCCGCCGGAGAGCTTGAACTTCTCGGCCAGGAAGTCGAGGTCGACGTCGTCGGCCAGCGGCGCCGGGTCGGGCAGCACGCGGGCCCAGATCCGGCGCCGGTCCTCGGCCTCCGGGAACGGGAAGTCGATCACGAAGTCCAGGCGCCGCACGAACGCGTCGTCGATGTTGCGGCGGAAGTTCGTGGCCAGGATCACCGCGCCCGGGTACGCCTCCATCTTCTGCAGGAGGTAGGCGACTTCGATGTTCGCGTAGCGGTCGTGCGAGTCGCCGACCTCCGAGCGCTTGCCGAACAGCGCGTCGGCCTCGTCGAAGAACAGGATCGCGTTGGACCCCTCGGCGGCGCCGAAGATCCGGTCGAGGTTCTTCTCGGTCTCCCCGATGTACTTGCTCACGGTCGTGGCCAGGTCGACGCGGAAGATCTCCAGGCCGAGCTCGGCGGCCAGCACCTGCGCGGCCATCGTCTTGCCGGTGCCGGACTCGCCCGCGAACAGGACCTTGAGGCCCTGCGTGCGTGCGACCGTCTGCTCGTAGCCCCAGTCGCTCAGCACCCGGTCGCGGTGGCGCAGGTAGGCGCTGATCGACTGCAGCAGCTCGCGCTGGCGCTCCGGCACCACCAGGTCCTCCCAGCGGTAGCCGGGCGGGAGCCGCGCGGCGAGCTCGCCGAGCCGGGAGGAGGACGCCTGGCGCGCGCCGAGGTCGAGGTCCGCGGGCGCGACGTCCGCCGCTCCGCGTGCGGTCGCCGCCAGCCGCGCGACCTCCGCCGCTTCGACGATCTGCGTCATCGAGAGCCGGAACTTGGCCGCGACGTCGCCGGTGTCGGTCGCGCCCGTCAGGTCCGCCCAGGCGACGCGCCGCTCCGCGAACGACGGCGACGGCGCCTCCACCAGCAGCACGGTCCGCTCGCCGAGGGCGAGCGCGGCGGTGCGCGTGGGGGCGGCGAGGATCGTGCGCTCCGGGCGGGTCTCGATCGCCCGCAGCAGCCGGGTGCGGTCGCCCGGCTCGATGTCCTCCAGCCCCTCGGCGATCACCGGGCGGTCCTCCAGCGCGCCGACCAGCGCCGCCTCGGCCATCACGTCGCGGTCGGCCAGGTCGCGCACGTGGACCGCGACCAGCGGCCGCCCGAGCGCGACCGCCAGCAGCGAGTCCGCGTCCGGGCCGGCCAGCACGATCGGCAGATGCGACGCGCGCGCGAGCAGCGCCGCGACGGTCCCGACCGCCTCGTCGCGCCCGGGGGCGTGCGCGGGCAGGTCCACCCGGCGCAGGCGGGCCGGCTGCGCGGGCTCGTCCATGCGGCCGCCGAGCAGGGCGGCCGCGAGCCGGTCCGCGACCTTCACGGGCCGCTCGGCCAGCGGCGTCTGCGCGTCCCCGAGCAGCTTCAGCGCGCCCAGGTGGCGCAGCCGGCCGCCGGCGTCGAACGCGCTCATCACGTCCGCGGGGGAGAGCCCTTCGCCCTCCAGCAGCTGGCCGACCAGCCGCGGGCTCGGCAGCTTGCGCGTGACGTCGTCCTGCAGGTACGCGTATAGGCGCCCGTAGCGCGGGTCGAGCTCGGTCGCCCCGCAGACGGCGAGCACGGCCGCTTCGAGCAGGTCGAGCCCGAGCGCGGCGATGACCTGCTGCAGCCGCGCGTCGGCGTCGGAGAGGCTCTCGCCGCGGGTCAGTCGCAGCGCGGCCTCGTCGGAGATGTAGAGGCCGCGGAACGGGTCCCCGGGATCGGGGTCGGTGCCGGCGACCCGCTCGACGGCCGCCATCACGCGGCGGTCGATGAAGCCGAAGCCGATCGTGGGGTCAGCCACTGATCCGCTCGGCCACCGCGTCCGCCTCGGTCTCGATGGCGTCGCCGGGGTTCGAGACGGTCAGCGGGCCGCTGGTCGGCGCGCCGCGCTGCTGCACGACGTGCGCGAGCTCGTGCGCGATCAGGCGGTCGCCGTCGGCGGTGTTGGGCTTGAACTGGTCGGGCGCGAAGTAGACGTCGGAGCCGGTCGCGAACGCGCGCGCGGACACGGCGTGGTTGAGCTCGTGGGCGGTCGAGCCGGTATGCACGCGGACATCGGACAGGTCGCCGAGCGCCGGCTCCATCCGCTCGCGCACGCCGGGGTCGAGCGGCGCGCCGGTCCCACGGGTGGCGTCGAGCGTCGACTGGACGCTGGGGTGGACCTCGCCGGACGGGAGGATCCCCGCGCCCTGCGTGCGCGCGATGGCGCCGCCGAACGCGCGGTTGCCGACGTCGGAGGCGAACTGCTTGAGCGGGGCGCCGGGATCGGCCTCCGGGGCGGGCTGCTGCTCTGGCGCCCGGGGTCGCTCGTGCTCGTGGATGCGCTCCGGCTCCGTCACGGCTCGAGGATACGGAGGTGCTTGCCACGAGCGCAACCGAGTGTATATTTGTGTGCGGCATGCACAGGACTGCGCGCAGGGCTTCCGTCTTCGAGATCGTGGGGGCGTGGCTGCACGTCTGGACGCCGCCGCGCGACGTCGAGATCCCGGACGTGCCGTGGCGCAAGCTGGCGCTCTGGGGCGCCGCGGGGGCGGTCGTGCTGGGGATCGCGCTGGCGATCATGGTCCCGCGCATCACGACCGGCAAGCGGGAGCGCGCGGCGGAGGCCGCCGCCCAGCAGGCGCGGGCGGACGCGGCCAACCGCGAGCGCGTGATCAAGCTCCAGCAGCCGCGCACGGGCGCGGCGGCGTCGCTCAAGCCGGCGGCGGGGGCCAGCGCCGCCGACGTCGCCGCCGCCCGGCAGCGCCTGGTCACGTTCGTCGAGAGCGCGATCACCACCGACGCCAAGAAGCGCGCGGCGAGGGGGGAGATGTCCCCGGTGCGCGGCCCGACCACCTGCACGCACTCGGCCGGCAAGGGCGACAACGTCTTCGACTGCTACGTCGTCGTGCGCGACGTGCCGAAGATCGCGACCAGCGAGGCGGGCTCGATCGGCTACCCGTTCCGCGCCGTCCTGGACTACGCGACGTTCGGCTACACGTTCTGCCGCGTCGAGCAGTTCCCCGGCGAGCATCTGATCCCCGACCCCCGCAAGGTGGTCGAGCTGCCGGCCGCCTGCCGCGGTTAACGCCCACTTAAAGGGGCCAGACCCTTTAGGTGTGGTTTGGCTGCCGGCGGCCTTTCGCGGCGCCCGGGCGAGCTTAGCCGAACCTAAAGGTGCCAGCCCCCTTAAGGCGGGGTTTGTATAGGCAGACTATATTGTGCGCCTATGGAAACGCTGGCCGATGAGCTCGACCGCCGCATCGCCGGGCTGTGGCACGTGCTCGGGCGCCCCGGCAAGAACGAGCTGAGCCGGAGCGCGGCGTCCGTGCTGGCGACGCTGCGCGACAGCGGCCCGCGCCGCATCACCGAGCTCGCGGAGAGCGAGGCGATCACGCAGCCGACCGTCACCGCGCTGGTCGGCCGGCTCGAGCGCGACGGCCTCGTCGAGCGCCGCCGCGACCCCGAGGACGCGCGCGCCGTGCGCGTGCACTTGACCGACGAGGGACGCGAGCAGCTCGCGCGCCGGCGCGCCGCCCGCGCCGCGCTGCTGAACGCGCGCCTGAGCCACCTGACCGACGCCGAGCGCGCCGCCCTCGTCGCCGCCCTTCCCGCCCTGGACCGGATGCTGGAGACCGATCGATGAACCTACGAGAACAACCCAAGGCCGTCTGGGCCGTCGCCTTCGCCTGTGTGATCGCCTTCATGGGCATCGGTCTGGTCGACCCGATCCTGCCCGTGCTGGCCCAGGACCTGAAGGCGACCCCGAGCCAGGTCTCGCTGCTGTTCACGAGCTACTTCGCGATCACGGGCGTCTCGATGCTCGTCACCGGCTTCGTCTCCAGCCGCATCGGCCCGCGCAAGACCCTGCTCGGCGGCCTCGTGCTCGTGATCGCGTTCAGCGCGCTCGCGGGCGCGTCCGGGACGATCCCCGCGATCGTCGGCTTCCGCGCCGGCTGGGGCCTCGGCAACGCGCTCTTCATCGCCACCGCGCTGGCCGTGATCATCGGCTCCGCCAGCGGCGGGGTCGCGGGCGCGATCATCCTCTACGAGGCCGCGCTCGGCCTCGGCATCGCCTCCGGCCCGCTGCTCGGCGGCTTCCTCGGCGGCATCTCCTGGCGCGGCCCGTTCTTCGGCACCGCGGCGCTGATGGCGGTCGCGTTCGTCGCGATCCTGATCCTGCTCGAGGAGATCCCCAAGCCGGCCCGCAAAGTCGGGCTGACCGAGCCGCTGCGCGCGCTGCGCCACCGCGGCCTGCTGATCACCGGCCTGGTCGCGCTCTTCTACAACTTCGGCTTCTTCACCCTGCTGGCCTACACGCCGTTCCCCCTGCACATGGGCGCGCACGCGCTCGGGCTGGTGTTCTTCGGCTGGGGCCTGCTGCTGGCGTTCACCAGCGTGTTCGTCGCGCCCCGGGCCAAGCGCCGCTTCGGCGTCGTGACCACGCTCGGCGCGATGTACGGCGCGCTCGCGGTGATCCTGGCGGTGATGGGCGTCGGCATCGACACGCCCGCGCTGCTGGCGGTGATGGTGATCGCCGCCGGCGCCGTGCTCGGCGTCGTCAACACGGTCCTGACCGAGGCGGTCATGCGGATCGCGCCCGTCGAGCGGCCGATCGCGTCCTCCGCCTACTCGTTCGTCCGCTTCGCGGGCGGTGCGATCGCGCCGTGGCTGGCCGGCAAGCTGGCCGAGTGGGTGGCGCCGGACACGCCGTTCTTCGTCGGCGCCGCCGCGGTCGTCGTGGCCCTGATCGTCCTGCTGGCGGGCCGGAAGCACTTCAACCTTGAAGATGAGGTCGAGGTCGAGGTCCCGGCGCCGACCGCGCCCGTGCTGGTCGCCGTCGACGGCTCACCGCGCGGGATCGTCGTCACCGCCGCCGCGGCCAAGCTGGCCGCCGAGCGCGGGACCGGCGTCGAGGTCCTGCACGTCCACATGACCGACGTGCTCGAGGAGGACGCCGTCGATCTGGAGACGCGCGAGGCCGCGGCGACCGTGCTGGCGCTGCGGCTCGCGCAGCTGCACGACGCCGGCGTGCCCGCGGGCGGCGAGGTCATCCACGCGTTCGGCGACCGCGAGGACGCGGCCCGGGCCGTCCTGCACCGGATCGACGAAGTGGGCGCACAGGCGGTCGTGATCGGCCGCACCGGCCACGTGTCCGCGAACGCGCGCGTGCCCGTGGTCGTCGTGCCGGCGTAGAGGAGTTTCCCGCCGCGGCACGAACGTGGGGCCCGATGGGTTCCCGCGAGTTCGATCGGAGCGTGCCGTGGCCAAGGTGATCGCCTTCGCCAACCAGAAGGGCGGGGTCGCCAAGACGACCACGACGCTGAATTTGGCCGCCGCGTTCGCGGAGGAGGGCCACCGGGTCCTGTGCATCGACATGGACCCGCAGGGCAACCTCACGATGTCGCAGGGCATCGACCCCGAGACGCTCGAGCAGTCCATGTTCGACGTGCTCGTGCACGACCTGCCGATCCGCGAAGTGATCCGGCGCTGCGAGGTCGACGTCGCGGTCGCGTCGATCGACCTCGCCGGCGCGGAGATCGCGATGTCGGTGAAGATCGGCCGCGAGCGCTCGCTCGACCGCGCGCTGCGCGTCGTCGGCGGCGAGTACGACTTCGTCTGCATCGATACGCCGCCCTCTCTGGGACTCTTGACGGTGAACGCACTGACCGCGGCCGACAAGGTGATCGTCCCCGTCCAGTGCGAGTATCTGTCGATGCGCGGGCTCCTTCAGCTCCAGAACACGCTCAGCATGATCCGCGAGAACCTCAATCCGGACGTGGACATCATGGGAATCCTCCCCACGATGGTCGACACCCGGACGCTCCACGCCAAGGAGGCGCTCGAGATCCTCGAAGAGAACTTCGGGGACCGCGTGTTCGGGGCGCGCATCAAGAAGACCGTCCGTTTCGCGGAAGCACCCGTGAAAGGGATGTCCGTCCTGAAGTACGACCCGACCGGGCAGGCGGCCGACGCGTATCGCCGGTTGGCGAAGGAGGTGCTGTCGAATGGGTAGCGGCAAGCGGGCGAGCATGCGGGAAGGCCCGTTGGCCAACCTGTTCCGCAACACGGAGGCGCCGCCTGGCGCCGAGGAGTCCCAGCCGCCGCCGGAGTCGCACCCGGTGCCGACGCCGCAGGAGCGGCTGCGCCACGCGTTCTCCAGCGACATCCCGGGCGACGTGATGGAACCGCCGGCGCGCGAGCGCGAGGTTCCGCCGCCGAGCTCGGGCGACTACCAGTGGTCCTCCGTGCGCGAGGAGCGCGTCGGCACGCCGCAGCTGCGCGTGGTCGGCGTCGGGGGCGGCGGCGTCAACGCCGTCAACCGCATGATCGAGGCCGAGGTCTCCGGCGTCGAGTTCATGGCGCTCAACACGGACGCGCAGTCGCTGCAGCAGTCGGCGGCGCACGTCACGCTGCAGATCGGCGCGGACATCACGCGCGGGCTCGGCTCCGGGTCTGACCCCGAGCGCGGGCGCGCCGCGGCGATGGAGGACGCGGACCGCATCAAGGCGCTGCTCAAGGGCTCGGACATGGTGTTCATCACCGCGGGCGAGGGCGGCGGCACCGGCACCGGCGCGGCGCCGGTGGTGGCGCGCGTGGCGCGTGAGCTGGGCGCGCTGACGGTCGGCATCATCACCAAGCCGTTCGGCTTCGAGGGCACGCGCCGGCTGCAGGCCGCGGAGGCCGGCATCAAGGCGCTGGCCGAAGAGGTCGACACGCTGATCGTCGTCCCGAACAACAAGCTGCTGTCCGTGCTGGACAAGCAGACGTCGATGGTCGAGGCGTTCCGCGTCGCCGACGACGTGCTGCGCCAGGGCGTCCAGGGGATCTCGGACCTGATCACGCTCCCGGGCCTGATCAACCTCGACTTCGCGGACGTGCGCACGATCATGGCCGAGGCCGGCAACGCGCTGCTCGGCATCGGCATGGGCACGGGCGAGAAGCGCGCGGTCGAGGCGGCGGCGCAGGCGACGTCCTCGCCGCTGCTGGAGACCACGCTGGACGGCGCGAAGTCGATCCTGCTGTCGATCACGGGCGGGCCGGACCTCTCGCTGTGGGAGGTCAATGAGGCCGCGCGCGCGGTGCAGGAGAGCGCGCATCCGGACGCCAACATCATCTTCGGCGCGATGGTGGACGCGAAGCTCGAGGACGAGGTCTGGGTGACCGTCGTCGCGACCGGCTACGAGGAGGCGCGTGCGCCGCGCACGCCGCTGCGCGAGCCGGTCGGCGAGCCGCGCGTGACGCGCACCGCCCGTCAGGCCCCGGCGCGCGCGTCGGCCGCCGACGTCGACGTGCCCGAGTTCATTCCGCGTTTTTAGGCGAGCAGCCCCTCCACCCCGCCCCGATCATCCGACCTAAGGCAGGCAGCCCCTCCACCCCGCCCCGATCATCCGACCTTAGGGCATGCGGGTCCAGTCGGGGGTGACCGAGCGCGGCGTCGTCGCGGCCGGTCACCCCTTGACCGCGCGGGCCGGAGCCGACGTGCTCCGGGCCGGCGGCAACGCGGTCGACGCGGCGCTGGCCGCGCTGATGACGTCATTCATGACCGAGCCGCTGCTGACCGGGCTCGGCGCGGGCGGCTACATGCTGGTCGCGCCGCCGGGGGCCGCGCCGGTGCTGCTGGACTTCATGGTCGCCGCGCCGGCGGCCGGCGACCGGGCGCCGCTGGAGGCGGTCGTCGTGGACTTCGGCGACGCCGTGCAGGTGTTCCACACCGGCGCGGCGTCGTGCGGGGTGTACGGCGTGCCGGCGGGGATCGCGGAGGCGGCGGCGCGGTTCGGGTCGATCCCGCTGGCCGCGCTGGCCGAGCCCGCGATCGCGCTGGCGCGCGGCGGGGTGGAGGTCAACGCCACGCAGGCGTACCTGTGGGAGCTGCTGGCGCCGATCGTGCTCGCGACGCCCGAGGCGCGGGCGCGCTACTGCGTCGACGGTCGCGTCCCGCGGGCGGGCGAGATGGTGCGCGACCCGGAGCTGGCGGACGGGATCGAGCGGCTCGCGCGCGACGGCGCGGCGCCGTTCTACTCCGGCGACGTGGCGCGCGCGGTGTCGGCGTTCGTGGTCGAGCGCGGCGGGACGCTGTCGGACCTGTCGGGGTACGAGGCCGTGCCGCGGGAGCCGGTCCGGGTGGCGTATCGGGGGCGGACCGTGCTGACGAACCCGCCGCCGAGCGCCGGCGGCGTACTGATCGCGTACGCGCTGGCGCTGCTCGAGCGCGGTGACGGACCGCCGGACCCCGCGGCGCTGGTGGCGGCGATGGAGGCCGCGCAGGCCGAGCGCACACCGGCGTTCCTGGAGGCGCTCGGCGAGCCCGGCTACGTGCCGTCGTTCCTGGGGTCGACCACGCACGTGTCCGTGCTCGACGCGGACGGCTGGGCGTGCGCGGTCACGACCACCAACGGGGAGGGCTCCGGGATCGCCGTCCCGGGCACCGGCATCCACCTCAACAACATGATGGGCGAGGAGGATCTCTCGCCGGCCGGCTGGTTCACGCACCCGCCGGGGCGGCGGCTGCCGTCGATGATGGCGCCGACGGTCGTGCTGCGCGGCGGGGCGCCGGAGCTGGTGCTGGGCAGCGCGGGGTCCAACCGCATCCGGTCCGCGATCCTGCAGGTGATCGTCAACGCGATCGACCGTGGGCTGGACGCGCAGGCGGCGGTCGACGCGCCGCGGCTGCACGTCGAGGACGGGCTCATCTACGCGGAGCCGGGCGTCGACGCGGCCCCGCTGGCCGATCGCACGGTCGCGTGGTTTCGCGAGCGCAACCTGTTCTTCGGGGGCTGCCAGGCGGTCGAGCGGGCGCGCGGCGCGCTCAGCGGCGGGGGCGATCCGCGGCGCGGCGGGGCAGTCGCGGTGGTTCGCGCGTGACGGTCACGATCTGCGACATGTAGGCCGAGTGCAGCGAGCAGTGCAACAGGTACGTGCCGGGCCGGGTGAAGCGGCGGGCGTAGGTCCGCTGCTTGGTCAGCCACGGTGACGCGAACCCCTCGGGGCCGCGGGCCAGCGTCACGTCGTGCCGGTCGTCGTCCTCGAAGTGCCAGCGGATCACGCCACCCTTGGGGATCGTCAGGTTGGTCGGGCCGTAGGCGAAGTCGCGCACGAAGACGGACGCGACCGGGCCCTTGACGGTGCGGGACGGGCCGTCGGCTCTGGTGGTCGGGCGGGCCTGGCCGTCGCTGCCGAGACGGGCGAGGGTGAGGTCCACCGCCGGGGGCGTCAGGCGCGGGCTCTCGAACTCGGCGCCGAGCGTCTCGGCGTCCTGCGGGGGCGCGCCACAGGGCGCTGAGCCGGTCGCGGGCGCCACGTAGACGTGCTCGATGCCCATGACGCGCGTGTGGGCGCGCGTGTCGTCGTACTCGGCGGTGACGGTCAGCCGCTCGCCCTTGCGGACGGGCCAGCCGGTCGCGGACTGCCACCAGCTGATCGTCTTCGGGTCCGGCTCGTGCAGCAGCGGGCGGACCTTGTAGAGCGGATCGTCCTCCGGCGCGTAGAACGGCAGGCTGCGGACGAGCGTGCGCTTGCAGCGCGGCTGGGTGAGCGTGAGCGCCTGCGCGCCGCCGTGCAGGTGGGCGCCGGCGGCGACGATCCGGCCGGCCTGCGGGAGCGTGAACGTGCGCTGGCGCTTGGCCGTGGTGGCGCCGCTGCCCTTGACGGTCCACTGCGGGTCGGCCGAGCAGGTGACGATGCTCAGCCAGTACGGCTTGACGGGCGTCGTCGGCCGCGTGTCGACCGTCATCCGGTACTCCACGTAGAACGTGCGGTCGCCGGCGCGGTGGTGCATGACCATCAGCGGCGCGCGCCAGCGGTCCTCGGGGTCGGTCGGGTAGCCGTAGCCGCGGGGGAGCGTGAGCGGGCGCAGCTCCTCGCTGGTGCCGTAGAAGCGCTCGCGGGTGGTGTTGTTCGGGCACTGCGGGTCGCGCCGGCGGTCGTCCGTCCCGCCGTTGGTGAAGACCAGGTGGTGGAGCATCACGACGCTCTGCGGGATCACGTCGCCGTGCTGGTCGACGAGCCGCGCGTCCATGGCGACGATCGCGCCGCGCACCGGCGGCGGCTTGACCTTGGCCTCCTTGAGCAGGGTCTCGTAGGAGGAGACCGTGAACGGGCCGGCGCGGTGGATGTAGGTGGTCAGCGCCGGGTCGGCCCGGTGCTCGGGCGGCGGCGGGGTCAGCGTGGACGCGTGCGCGGCGGGGACGGCGACGAGTGTGGCGAGCAGCGCGAGCAGGACGCGGACCATGGGCCCGCAGTCAACACGATCAGCGCGGTCAGAGTCCGCCGACTGCGTCCGGCGGCCAGTAGGTCACGACCGCCTTGCCGATGATCCAGCCGCGCGGAACCGGGCCCCAGAAGCGGCTGTCGTCGGAGTTTCCGCGGTTGTCGCCCATCAGGAAGTACATGCCGGCGGGGACCTTGACCGGGTTCAGATTGCACTCGGCGGTCGAGCAGTCCGACGCGAACGGCTCGCGCTCCCGGTGGCCGTTGCGGATCACGTGGCCGTTGACGACCGCGATCGTGTCACCGGGCAGACCGACGACGCGCTTGACGAAGGTCGTGTCCGAGTGCGACTTGGTGGGGCGGTCGCAGGAGCGGCGGGACTCGGTGCCGCCGTCGTAGAACGGGCCGACGCCCGGGGTGCCGCAGGTGTCGTCGTCGGCGCCCTTCGGCGGGTAGAAGACGGTCACGTCGCCGAGCTTGGGGTCGGTGCCGACGCGGTGGCTGAAGCGGTCGACGAGGATCCGCTGGCCGGGCTTGAGCGTCGGCAGCATCGATCCGGACGGGATCCGGTAGGGCTTGACCGCCAGCGCCTGGAGCGTGAGTGCGAAGAACAGCGCCACGGCGACGACCACGACGAGCTCGATCGTCGAGCGCAGCGACTTCTTCTTCACCCGTCCAATGTAGTTCAGCCGGCGCCGAAGCAGACGAACGCGGCGTCGGTCTGGACCGTCGTACGGGCGGCCGCCAGTGCTTGGGCGGGGGTCAGGCCGCGGTGGCGTGCCTCGTCCAGCGCGAGCATCAGGCCCTGCGTGGCGGCGTCGGGGACGGGGACCACGGCGGCGATCACGGTGCGGGTGCCGAGCGCGAGCAGCGCGGCGGTGAAGCCCATCAGCTCGTCGCCGGCGTGGACGGTCGAGAGCCCGGATTCGCAGCTGGACAGGATCAGCGTGCGCGGGGCTCGGGTGAGGCGCTCGAGGTCGTAGACGGTCAGGTGGCCGTCGGCCAGCTCGAGGCTGCAGAACTGCGGGTTGTCGTCACGGAAGTGACCGTGGGCGGCGATGTGGGCCGCGTCGGCGCCGTCGAGGGCGGCGAGGGTGGCGGCGACGGTCGCGGCGGCGTGGGTGAGGGTCGTGGTCGCGGCGTGCGGGTGGCGGTGGCGGAGCGTCTCGATCTCGGCCGTGGCCGCGGGGAGGCGGGGGCCGGCGACGAGGACCGTGTTGCGGGCGGGGCGGTGGGTGTCCTGCGCGCGTTCCCAGAGGCGCAGGGAGGGGGCGACGGTGAGCGGGCGGTGGGCGAGGGAGGGGAGCAGCGCCCACGGCAGCGCGTGCAGCTCGCCGGTGGGGACGAGCACCAGCGGTGCGTGTTCCGGGAGGCGCAGCGGAGCGATCAGGTGGGCGTCCAGGCGCTTCGCGACCGTGGCGGTCACGTCGTGCAGGGCGGTCGCGGCGCGCGAGCCGGGGCGCGCGGTCGCGACGCTGCGGAGGCTGAAGCGCAGCGACGCGGCCTCGTGGTTGACCTCCGCCTCGCCTCCGAGCTCGTGCAGCCGCGCGCGCCCGTCGGTGACCGTCACGGCCCGCACCCGCCCGTCCAGGGCGAAGAACTCCACGAGCACCCGCCTCCCGAGCCGCCCGTCCACGCTCGCGCTCTCGCCGCCGGCGCCCATGTTCCCGCCGCCCGCGACCGCGCTCGCCCCGCCCGCGCCCACGTTCCCGCCGCCCGCGCCCGCGCTTGCCTCGCCGGCCCCCGCACTCTCGCCGCCGCCCACGTTCTCGCCGCCCGCGGTCGCGCTCGCGCCGCCCACTCCGCTTTCCCTCGCGGCTGCCGCACGATCGCCGACCCGCTCCACCCCGCCCCGCGTCCGCAGCGTGCGCTGGCGGATCGCGCGTTCGAGGGTTGCCTGGCGGCGGAGGAGGGCTGGGTCGGGGCGGCCGTCGCGGAGCGCTTCGTCCAGCGCGGCGGTCACGCGGCGCAGCTCGGCGAGGTCCGCGGCCAGGGGCGCGTCGTCGGGCGGGCGCACGGGGCGCAGCAATAGGGCCGCGGCGCGGCGCCGCTCGGCGGCGGCGAGTACGCGCGCCGGCGATCCGGACGCCAGCGCGAGACGCAGCCCGAGCGTCGCCAGGTCCTCGCCGTGCCCGGACGCGTGCGCGCGCAGCTCGGTCGCGCCGAGCGTGAGCCGGTGGGCGTCGAGCACGCGCAGCCCGGCGGCGACCGCGGCGCTCGCGCCGCGCCGGTCCCCGCGCGAGAGCCGCAGCAGCGCGGCGGCGTGCCAGCCGCGCGTGCGCACCTGGACCGGCCCGCGGTGGCGCGCCGCGGCGACGAGCTCGAGCTGCCGCCGCGCGACGCGCGGCTTCCCGAGCTCCAGCGCCGCCCGCCCGGCGATCAGCCGCGCGTCCAGCGCCTCGACGCCCCACCCGGCGGCATCCAGCGCCCGGATCGCCCGCCGAGCCGCACCCAGCGCCGCCTCGAGCCGCGCATCCCGCCCCGCCGCCGCGCCGTGGCCGGCCGCCGTGACCGTGTCGCGGCCCGCCGCCACGCCGTCGGCGACCTCCGCCGCCCCTACTTCGAGCCAGGCGGCGTGGGCGAGCGCAGCTCGGGACAACGCCGCCCAGGCCGGGCGGCGCTGGCGCGCGAACGCTCGATCGGCGTGCTCCGCGTACGCGCGGGCCCCGGCCGCGTCGCCGCCCAAGAGCTCCGCATGGGCGGCGAGCAGCAGCGCCTCGGCGAGGTCGGAGCCCATCCCCGCGGCGTCCAGCTCCGCGACCGCGGCGCGAGCGTTCCCGCGCGCGTCGGCCGCGAGCCGCGCCGCCAGCAGCACGTCGCAGCGATCCATGAGCAGCAGCGCCAGGGGCACGCCGTGCGCGCGGTACTCGGCCTCCACGCGATCGAACCACTCGAGCGCCGCGGGCACGTCGCCCCGCCGCGCCGCGACCCAGCCGAAGTTGTGCCGGACCTGGGTCGCGGCCAGCGCCTGCCCGTTGGCCTCGTGCAGTGCTTCCGCGCGGCGGAAGTCCGCCTCGGCGGCGCCCAGGGCGCCCCGGTACACCTGCAGGACGCCGCGGTTGCAGAGCAGCCGCGCCTCCCACAGCCGGTCGCCCGCCCGCCGGAACGCCGCGAGCGGCCGCCGGTAGCCCTCGAGCGCCTCGTCGAGCCGCCCGAGCTTCTGCAGGATCACCGCTCGCTGCGCCTGCATGCGCGCACGAGCGAAGCCGTCGAGCTCCAGCACGGCCCGGTCCGCCTCGGCCAGCGCGCCCACCACCGTCCCGCGCAGCAGCAGCGCGAACGAGAGGCTCATCCGCGCCTCGCCCGTCCGCGCCTTCAGCCCCGCCGCCGACGCCTCCGCGACCGCCCGTCGCAGGTGCGCGACGGCGGCCCCCGCGTCCCCCAGCTCGAGCGCCGCCAGCCCGAGCGCCCGCGAAGCGACCGACCGCGTCTCCGCATCCTCCGCCACCAGCGCCGCACGCGCCAGCCGCTCCGCCGCGCGGGCATCGGCGGAGACCAGGCGAACCGCTTCGTCGGCTTGCGCGAGCACGGGCGAAGCCTCCCGCACCGGCACGGCGCCCGCCACCACGGCTCCCGAATTGTTAAGGGGTCAGACCCCTCAACAACGCACGGCGGCGTAGAGCCAAATGATTCGTTGAGGGGTCAGACCCCTCCCTCCGCGCCCCCGGGGTGGAGAGGATCGCCCGCGGGAGTGGTTGCCGAGCGGCGCCACGATCGGAGAGGGTTGGCGGCATGAGCGAACTGCCGCAGAGCTGGGACCCCCGCCAGGTCGCGCTCAACCGCGACGAGAAGAACCAGTTCCTGCTGCGCCCCGGCCAGATCCTGGCCGGCCCGGGCGACGCGGCGGACGTGCAGAAGGTCCTCCCCGACTGGAAGCCCAGCGACCGCCGCCCGTTCGGGGTCACCCAGTTCGTCACCACCCCGAAGGACCCCAAGGACCCGGCCCGGGAGATCCACGACGCGCTCGCCCGCATCCGCAAGGCGACCAGCGAGCGCCCGCAGGGCCCCGCCCGCGTCGCCCCCAACCACGTGCTCGTCGGCGAAGGCATCACGCTCACGGGCGAGCCGCGCATCCAGGGCGGCCCGGGCTCCTCCGTCCGCGTCGCCAAGCCCCCGCGCCAGCTCCCGCACCGAACCAAGCGCGCCGACGACGGCAAGGGCGTGAAGATCGCCGTCCTGGACACGGGCCTGTTCGAGCACCCGTGGCTCGCCGCCGTCCAGCAGGCCCCCAACGCCGCCGACACCTGGGACGCCGACCACGACGACTACGCCGACGCCGAGGCCGGCCACGGCACGTTCATCGCCGGCCTGATCCTGCAGGTCGCCCCCGCCGCGACCGTCCACGTCGTCAAGGTCCTCGACTCGCACGGCCTCGGCGACGACCTGACCGTCGCGCGAGCGATCGAGCAGCTCCCACCGGACGTCGACATCATCAACCTCTCGCTCGGCGGCTACACGGACGACGACGCCGCCCCGCTCGCGATCGCCACCGCCCTCAACGCCCTCCGCAGTCAGCGCAAGGCGATCGTCGCCGCCGCCGGCAACGCCAACCGGACCCGCCCGTTCTGGCCCGCCGCGTTCAAGCAGGTCCTCGGCGTCGGCGCGACCGAGCAGAAGGACGGACAGTGGCGCCGCGCCGGCTTCAGCAACCACGGCTGGTGGGTCGACGCCACCGCGCGCGGCGTCGACCTCCAGTCCACGTTCACGAAGGGCAAGACGAAGGCCGCGACGGGTGACCATCCGGACCCCGCCGACCCGTGGATCGCCTTCGCCGGCTGGGCGGCCTGGGACGGCACCTCGTTCGCCAGCCCGATCGCCGCCGCGCTGATCGCGCGCGCCATGACCCGCAGCCACATCCACTCCGCCGCCGACGCCCAGGCCCACCTCCAATCGACCGCGCCGCCCGCGCCCCAGCCGGACTTCCCGCTGGCCGTGAACCTCGACGAGCTGACCCCCTAGATCGTCGTCCAGGGAATCGCGATCTGCGCGCCGCGCAGCGCGACGTGCAGCCGCACCACCCCCGCCCGCAACCCATTCAAGGAGAAGCGCCCCAGCTCGTCGGCCTGCACGGACAGCCCGTCCTCGCCCGGCCGCTCGACGGTGACCGTCGCGCTCGCGGGCGGAAGCAGCTGCCCGGTCAGCCGCCGCTCGCGCGGCCCGGTGGCGACGACCTCGAGCTCGATCCCCAGCCGCGGGGACTCGAAGCTCAGCTGCCGCGAGGAGGAGACCCCGCGGACCAGCGCGCCTGCGGGTTCGGCCGAGTCGGCCAGCAGCGAGGCCAGCTCGGCGTCCACGTCGCGCCAGGTGAACGCCGCTCGCGCGGCCGAGTCCACCCCGTCCGGCACCGGATCCACCCGCCCCAGGAGCGCCCGCAGCGACGCTTCGTCCATGGTCAGCTCTCCCTCCGGTCGGTCGCGGTCACGCCCTCCCCCTCGGCGAGCCCGCGCAGGCGCTCCAGGCACCGCGCGCGGGTCGGCCCGATGCTCCCGATCGGCATGTCCAGCGCCGCGGCCACCTCTTCGTAGCGCGGCGGCGGCTCCGCGACCAGAACCCGCAGCAGGGCCTGGCAGCGCTCCGAGAGCGCGCCGAACGCCGCCCACAGCGCCCGGTCGCGCTCGGCCTCCAGCAGCGCCGCGCCGAGCTGGCCGTCCGTGCCGGCGTCGGGCAGCTCGCCGGTCGGAACCTGCCGGGCGGACAGCCGCAGCGCCCGCAGGGCCTCGCGCCGCGCGGTCGTGGCCAGCCAGGCGCCGACGCGGTCCGGGTCCTGCAGGCGGTCCAGGTGCTCGACCAGCCGCAGCCAGGTCGTCTGCACCACGTCGGACGCGTCGGGCGTCGCGAGCCGGTAGGACCGCGCGACCGACCAGACCAGCCCGTTGAAGCGGTCGACGAGCCCGTTCCACGCGGCCTGGTCACCCGCCGAGGCCGCCCGTACGAGCTCCGCTACCTCACTCATGTCGCGCGAAAGTACAGGGGACGTCATGCGTTCGACAAGAGCGCGCCAAGGTTCCGCTGATACAGCAGGAGCTTCCCGGTGGTGCGGCGCGCCTCGAGGTCCTCGTGCGCGCGGCGCGCCTCCTCGAGCGGGTAGCGGCCGCCGATCCGCACGTCCAGCGACCCGTCGAGCACGGCCGCGGCCCGCCGCTCGAGCTCCTCGCGCGTCGCGATGTAGTCGGGCAGGCCGGGCCGGGTGACGTAGAGCGACTTCGGCTGCAGGCTCTGCGGATCGAGCCGCGGAGCCGGGCCGGACGCCTGCCCGTACAACACCATCGTCCCGCGCGGGCGCAGCACGTCCAGGCCCGCTTCGAACGTGGCGGCGCCGACGCCGTCGTAGACGACGTGCGCTCCGCCCAGCTCACGCACGACCGCGCCGAACTCGCCGTAGGTCACCGTGTGATCGGCGCCGACCTCGCGCGCCAGCGCCGCCTTCTCGGCGGTCCCGGTCGTCGCGACCACGACCCCGCCGCGCGCTTTGACCAGCTGCGTGAGCAGCAGCCCGACGCCGCCCGCGGCCGCGTGCACGACGACCACGTCGCCGTCGCGCACCGCGTAGGTCGAGGTGCAGAGGTAGTGCGCGGTCATGCCCTGCAGGAGCACCGCCGCGGCGTACTCGGAGGAGACCCCGTCCGGGATCCGCACGGCCTGCTCGACGGGGACGGCGGCGCGCTCGGCGTAGCAGGGCGTCTCGACCCAGGCGACGCGGTCGCCGGCGGCGAACTCGCCCGCGCCGCGCACCACCGTGCCCGCGCCCTCGGCGCCCACCACGCGCGGCAGCGGCAGGTTCTCGTAGGCGCCGACCCCGCTGCGCTCGTAGACGTCGCGGTAGTTGACGCCGATCGCCTCCACGTCGACGATCAGCTCGCCTTCGGGCTCGGGGACGTCGGCGAGCTCGAGGACTTCAGGCCCGCCCCTGCGGGTGATCTGGATCGCGCGCATGACGGCATGCTCGCAGCACGCACCCGACGGTGAGTCCGAACGCGACGTGGTCGGCCCACTGGCGACCCTGCGGGAGCGCGGCGATCGCCGGCAGGCGGCGGCCGATCACGCCGAGGTCGAGCGCCGCGATCGCCAGCCCGGCGAGCGCACCGGTCAGCGGCTCGCGGCGGGGCGGGAGGACCGCGCGCAGCACGCCCGCCCATCCGAGCGACAGCGCCAGGTGCGCCGGGGTCGCGACGGCCAGCAGCAGCGGCGTGCTTTCGCTGCGCGGCAGCAGCACCCGGCCGAGCGCGCGGGCGCCGTCGAGCGGATCGCCGCCCTCAAGGAGGGTGACGACGGTCGAGGGGACGCCGGAGACGGCGGCGCCGGCGAGCCCGGCGAGCATCCCGCGAATCGTACGCTGGACGGCTTGACTTCCATCGGCGTCGTCTTCGACTGCGACGGGACCCTGGTCGACTCCGAGCCCCTGGCGGGCGAGGCGTGGCGGCGGATCCTGGCGCGCCACTCCTACGAGCTCACCACGGCTGACCTCAGCGCCTGCGTCGGGCGCTCCTACGCCCATACGCACGCGTACCTGGCCGGGCGCGCGCCGCTGCCGGACGCGGACGCCGTCTGGGAGCTGTACTCGCGCGAGCTGTTCGGGCTGATCGACACGCGGCTGCGCCCGTTCGAGGACGCGCTCGAGGCGGTGCGGGAGCTGCGGGAGCGCGGCGTGGCCGTGGCGGTCGCCTCCTCCTCGGTGCGCGAGCGCCTGGACCGGACGCTGGCGCGCGCCGGGCTGGCGTTCGAGATCACGCTGGCGGGCGACGAGGTCGAGCACGGCAAGCCGGCGCCGGACATGTACCTCGAGGCGGCTCGGCGGCTCGGCGTGGAGCGCTGCGTGGCGGTCGAGGATTCCGCGCCCGGCGTGGCCTCCGCGCTGGCGGCCGGGATGCCCGTGCTGGGCGTCCGGCGCGACGGTCTCGGGGACCTCTCGGCCGCCACCCGGGTGGTCGAGACGGTGACCGCGGACGCGATCCTTGGCCTCCTCGATGACACACGCCGCGCTCATTGAATTGACAGGCAGATGACAATTCCGCCCGATCGGCGTATGTTGGGTCGCGACTGGACGCCGACATGGCCGACACCGAAAACCCAGAGCTCGACGAGGCGCTCCTGCGAGCGATTTCGCACCCGCTGCGGCATCGCCTGTTGGGCATGCTCGACGGACGCGTGGCGTCCCCGAACGAGCTCGCACGCGAGCTGGGCCTGCCGCTCGGCCGCGTCAGCTACCACATCCGCCTGCTGAGCGACCTCGGCGCGATCGAGCTCGTCCGCACCGAGCCGCGCCGCGGCGCGCTGGAGCACTTCTACCGCGCGGTCACGACCGTCTGGTTCAACGAGGGCGACTGGGCGAAGCTGCCGCGCTCGGCCCGGCGCGGGCTGCTCGGGCAGAACCTGCAACAGATCTTCGGGGACGTGACCGCGGCCGCGGACGGCGGCGGCTTCGAGCACGAGTCCAGCCTGGTCCTGCGCGCGACGCTGGCGCTCGACGAGGCCGGCATGCGTGAGGTCTCGAGCCTGCTGCGCGCGGCGTTCGACCGGGCGCGTGAGCTGAGCGGCAAGTCCAGCGGCGTGAGCGCGGAGCTCTCGGTCCTGCTGTTCGAGCGGCGCGCGTAAGCTCGGCGCTCATATGGAGAGCCTCCGACGCGCGCTCGTCGCGGTCGCGGCGGGCCTGGCGCTGGCGGATGCCTCGATCGTCGCGCTGGCGCTGCCGCCGATCCTGGTCGAGCTGCACACGACGATCAGCGGCGTGGCCGCCGTGGTCGGCGTCTACGCGCTGGTGCTGGCGGTCTGCGTCTGGCCGGCGGCGCGGCTGCGCATCGGGCCGTCGTGGGGCTTCGCGCTGTTCGCGGCGGGGTCGGTGGGCTGCGCGGCGGCCGGGTCGCTGGAGCTCCTGCTGGCGTTCCGGGCGCTGCAGGCGGCGGGCGCGGCGGCGGCGCTGACCGCGGCGTTCGCGGTGCTCGACGCGGGCCGTTCGCGCTCCGGCCGGCGGCTCTGGATCGGCGCGGCGCTGATCGGGACGGCGGCCGGCCCGGCGCTGGGCGGTGCGCTGACCGAAGCGTTCGACTGGCGCGCGATCTTCATCGTCCAGGCGCCGCTCGCGGCGGCCGCGGCGCTGGTCTGCGTGCGCCGCGCGGCCGAGCCGGAGGAGGAGGCGCCGAGTTGGCGCGGGTGGACGGCGCCGACCGCGGCGCCGGAGAGCGGCGGCGGCCTGTGGGCGCACGGCGGCGCGGGGAGTGAGGGCGCGGCGAGAGGTGGCGCGGGGAGTGGCGGCGGTGCGGCGGGCGGCGGCGCGGGGAGTGGCGGCGGTGCGGCGGGCGGCGGCGCGGGGAGTGGCGGCG